>ERZ772962.2-NODE-2-length-246712-cov-6.864014_pt1 | contig 246712 bp, 236 predicted proteins | sample MGYA00580676_ERZ772962 | MGnify/ENA primary metagenome ERZ772962 (study PRJEB29015, sample SAMEA2738049) | human oral metagenome | biome: human oral; feature: human-associated habitat; material: saliva | place: China | collected 2230 ...
TACTGTATTTCCTTTACCATCAAATTCATGAATCTGAAATCCCTTTTTGTCTATTTTTTCCTTTTCATCTTCAAACTTCCTCTTTTGTATATTAAATAAATCCGAGTAATCTTCTCTCTCATTTCCATTAATATATGCTTTCACTTGATGCCTCGACAACACTTGACCGTCATTGCCAATAATATCAAAATCCTCAGCATTCTCATATCTTATAGCATAATCTTCAAAATTTTCTATTTCATTTTCAATGCACCATCGTAATTGTCTTAGCGCAACTAAAAAACCAACTTTCCCTTGATGGATATAACCGCTCCAACTAGATGTTGCATTTCTATTCTGATCAACATTTGAACTCGCCATTTAACCTCCTTATGTATACACATTTAAATAACATTAATACCCGAAATCACATAGTTAACATTATTATATAATTTATCAAACAACCCGTCAACTCAATATCCACACACTATAACACTTACCAAGTATGTACTCTTCATCAAAAAAAATTTTCCCCTTGATACATTCTTCTTGTATCATTTATTCCAGAATTTTATTCATCACATATTATTCGATGTATGATAATTATCAATAGTAGTATTGATATTCTTGTAGCATCATACTAACTAACTTGAAGAATATTAGAACCTACAAAAAATAGTCAAATAAACTGCTAAATCTGAACACTCTTCAAATAGAATAATTTCATCATTTATCTCAGTAGTAAATCTAAATGATAAACTTGCTAATTGATATTTATCGGCTTCTATCAATAGAATAACTAGTAAATCATACAAATAAAGCATTAATTGAAGACGCTCTTAAAAACTCCATTTTTATATAAAATATTCTATAAAACTCAGCACTGATTTTAAATTTACAAAAATTTCTCTAAAAAATAAGGTTAACTTTTTCAAAAAACATAAAAAAGCACCCACGAGGTAAACTCTTGAGTGCTTTGAAACGTTGATATAATCGTATTGATTAACGTTTTGAGAATTGGCTAGCTTTACGAGCTTTCTTAAGACCTGGTTTCTTACGTTCAACCATACGTGGGTCACGGGTCAAGAGACCTGCAGCCTTCAGAGCTGGACGGAAGTCAGGATCAACAGTTAAGAGCGCACGTGCGATACCGTGACGGATTGCACCGGATTGGCCGTTGAAGCCACCACCGTTAGCGTTCACCAATACATCGTATTGACCGAGAGTTTCAGTCACTGCGAATGGTTGTTTGATTACTTCGTGTAAGTGAGGGAATGGAATGTATTCTTCCAATGTACGACCATTGACAGTGAATACACCAGTTCCGGGCACTAAACGTACACGAGCAACAGAGTTTTTACGACGACCTGTACCTAAGTATTGTGCTTTAGACAATGTGGTTCCCTCCTTAAATTAATGATTGGATGTCCAATGCTTGAGGTTGTTGAGCAGCATGGTTGTGCTCAGCACCAGCGTAGACATGTAATTTAGTGAATTGACGACGACCTAAGCGGTTGCTTGGTAACATCCCTTTGATAGATTGTTCTACCAAACGAACTGGGTTCTTTTCACGCAATTCACCAGCAGTGATTTGTTTCAAACCACCTGGGTGGCCAGTGTGACGGTAGTAGATCTTGTCGGTTGCTTTCTTACCGGTCAAGGCTACCTTATCAGCATTGACGATTACGACAAAGTCACCCGTGTCAACGTGAGGGGTGTAAGTCGGTTTGTTTTTACCACGTAAAATTGATGCCACTACAGCAGACAAACGACCCAATGGGACATCTGTTGCGTCTACAAGCACCCAGTTACGTTCAACTTCGTTTTTCTTAGCCATGTATGTTGTACGCACGATAGTTTCCTCCAATATAAATCTAGTTGTTTGACATTACTATTGAGTTTCCGGGGCTCATAGTGGGGCAAACAATACCGTTATCCATATTAACGTGATTTGCCTCAAAAGTCAATAGTATTTGCCAAATTCCTCCCCCAAAAAAGATTACAAACGCATAACAGCGAAAAAGTGGACTTAACCCCGTCCTTACGGTAAAGTAAAGGGGACTTGAAACACGTTTTATAAGGAGAATTCACATGACACATCCTAGCTTCGACGTCCTCGTGGTCGGTGCCGGTTCCAGTGGCCTTATGGCCGCCATTAATGCCGCCAGCCAAGGGGCTCGCGTCCTCCTCCTGGAGAAGAATAAGCGACCTGGCCGCAAGCTCCTGCTATCAGGTGGCGGGCGCTGTAACGTCACCAACCGTACTAGCCGCCAGGACCTGATTGCCCACATTCCCGGCAACGGTAAATTCCTCTACTCGGCTCTCAATCAATTCGACCAAGATGACATTATCGACTTCTTCCAGTCCCGGGGCGTCGCCCTCAAGGAAGAGGACCACGGCCGTATGTTTCCGGTGACTAATTCGGCCCGGACCATTCTGGATACCTTGCTGGCTGAGCTTGAAGCACTAGATGTCACTATCTGGTATGAAGCGCCCGTTGAGCGCTTGCTCCTGGACCGGGAAGCCGGTCGGGTGCGTGGTGTCCTACTGGCTAGTGGCCGAGAGGTACTGGCGCCCACGGTGGTGCTAGCCGTGGGTGGTCGCGCCTATCCTAAGACCGGGGCCACCGGCGATGGCTACGCCTGGGCTCGGGCTGCCGGCCACACCATCGAGCGCCTTTATGCCACCGAAGCCCCGCTCTTGAGTCAGGATGGCTTCATTGTAGACAAATCCCTACAAGGCGTCTCCCTGCGTGACGTGGCGGTGTCAGTCTGGGATGCGGCGGGAGCTAGTGGTCAGGCAAACGGAAAACGCCAGCCAAATAAAACTAGCCCGGCCCAAACAGCCGAAAACACGCCTGCCAAACAAGCTAGCGCCCCCACCAAGGCCATCGTCACCCACCAAATGGACATGATTTTCACCCATTTCGGCTTTTCTGGCCCTGCCATCCTACGTTGTTCTGGCCATGTCAACCAGTGGCTCTTTGCCCATCCAGAGGCGGAATCTTGCCTGCTAACAGTCAACTTCCAACCTAACCTGACCCAGGCTGAACTAAGCGCCCAAGCTGAGGCCGGCCGCGATAAGCAGCTGCTTACCTTGCTCAAGCAGTGGGTGCCCGAGCGCCTGGCTTTGGTCCTCTGCCAGCAATTAGGAGTGGCGCCAGAGACAGCCTTCAAGCAGCTGACCCACGCCCAGGTCGCCCAACTCTGGCAGCTGATAACGGCCTTTCCACTAAGCGCGACCGGCTCTCAACCTCTGGAAAAGGGCTTCGTGACTGGGGGCGGCGTCTCCACCAAGGAAGTCAATCCTAAGACTATGGAGTCCAAGCTGACTCAAGGCCTCTTCTTCTGCGGCGAGTTTCTGGACATTAACGGCTACACCGGTGGCTACAACATCACCGCCGCCTTTGTGACCGGCACCATCGCCGGCCAATACGCCGCCTGGAAAAGCTTCGAGCTACAAGGCTGATTATTTAAAAGCCCTCCTGCCGAGCTAGTGGTCCACTCCAAAAAGTGGGCCACTGGCTCATAGCTTCCCTCCCTATTTGCGCCCTTTTCCGCAGCTTCTGCCCCAGCCAGTGGTCCACTCCAAAGAGTGGACCACTGGCGCACCAAAAAGCGGCTAGGATACAATCCTAGCCGCTTTTTATCTTACCAATGAGTTTTCTGACCGCTGAAAATGGCTTGTAATTCAGTCAGTGTCAGGTTTTTCAGCTGACTCTGAGCCGGGTTGACCACCACCACGATGCCATCTAAGGCAAAGGTGGCGTGCCCGACTTGGCTAGCCTCGCTAGTCGTCAGCTCCCGCGACAGCATACCGATATCGGCGGTGCCATCTAAGGCCGCCGTGAAGCCGGCCGTCGACCCGTTAGAGGTCACATTGATTTTCACACCAGGATTGAGCTTCTCATAACGCTCGGCTAGCTTTTCAATGACCGGCGTCAAGGAAGTTGAGCCAACTAAGCTCAGCTGGCCCTTGTAGCCATCCGAACTGTAGTCATAGGCGCCCGCCGCCTGATCCTGCCAAGTCGCCTTGCTGCCGGGACTAATATAGCCGGCGCTTTCTACTATGGCCTGCCCCTCCTTCGAGAAGACGAAGGACATGAAGTCTTGGCCCAAACCACTTAGCCCATCCTCTTTCCAGGCCAGGTTAAAGGGCCGGGCCAGGGGATAGCTGCCGTCACGCACTGCCTCAGCGCTGACCGCCACCCCATCCAAGCTCAGGGCCTGGATGCTGTCATTGAGGGAGCCAAAGGAAATATAGCCAATAGCAGCCGGGTTGCCGGCCACCACCTGGAGGACGCCGCCCGTCGTATTGAGGACGTCGGCTTCCACGGTGATATTGTCGTCACCTTGGGCATCCTGGACTTTGGCCAATTCCACAAAGGCCTGGCGCGTCCCAGACCCCGCTTCCCGGCTGACCACAATAATGGGCTGGCCGCTGACCGAGCTAGCAGCAGCTGCCTCCAAGCCAAATGACCCAAGGGCGCTCGCTACAAGCCCAGTCACTAGAGTCGCCAGCGCCCACTTAAGGCGCCGGCTCTCCCATTTTTTTTGCATAAACATGATCTACTAGCCTCCTAGTTGAGCTCGACGATTTCGCCCGTATTGAGGAAGACTACCCGCTCGCAAATGTTGGTTACGTAGTCGCCAATCCGCTCTAAGCTGCCGGCCACGCCCAAATAATCAATTCCTGCTGGAATCAACTCCCGTTTACGCTCCATGCGCTCAGCCGTATCGCGGTAGACCGCCTCCAGCAATTCATCAATTTCCTCGTCCATGAGAGCCACCTTACGGGCCTTCTTAGCGTCACGACTAATATAGCTGTCTAAGGCGTCTGCAATCATCTTCTCGGCCACTTGCGCCATGCGGGCTAGGTAGCCCTTAACCGTCTGGCTTTCTTCATCGTGATCTTGATTGCGCAGGGCAATAGTCCCGATGGAAACTGCATGGTCAGCAATCCGTTCCAGGTCGATGCTGACATGGAGAACGGCGAAGAGCATACGCAAGTCTTGGGCTACGGGTTGCTGCAAAGCAATAATCTTGTGAGTATCTTTTTCGATTTCAGCCGTTGTCGCGTTGATTCTCAGGTCATCACTGAAGACTTCGTGGGCCAACTCGGTGTCACTTTCGATATAGGCCTTGATGGCCTTGTTTACTGAGGTTTCAGCCGCCTTCCCCAAGTCTAAGAGCTTGTTGTGTAAGGCTTCTAATTCTTGAACATAGTTATTACGCATAGGTCATACCTCCTCTAGATTAGCCGAAGCGGCCTGAGATGTAGTCATTGGTCCGTTGATCGTGTGGATCGGTAAAGATTTGGGCCGTGTCGCCAAATTCCACTACTTCCCCTGATAGGAAGAAGGCCGTCTTGTCCGAAATGCGGGCCGCCTGTTGCATGTTGTGGGTGACAATCACGATGGCGTAGCGGTCCTTGAGTTCCTGAATCAAGTCTTCAATCTTGTTGGTCGAAATAGGGTCCAGGGCTGAAGTTGGCTCGTCCATAAGTAGGACTTCAGGGTCGTTAGCGATGGCTCTGGCAATACAAATCCGTTGTTGTTGCCCCCCTGATAATTCAGTGGCATTGGAATGCAGCTTGTCCTTGACCATATCCCAGATAGCCGCCCCCTTAAGGCTGTTCTCGACGATTTCATCCAGGACTTGGCTGTCCTTAATACCGTGCGTACGTGGCCCGTAAGCGATATTGTCATAGATGGACTTAGGGAAAGGGTTGGGTTGCTGGAAGACCATGCCTACTTGCTTACGCAGTTGGGTGACATCATAGTTCTTACTATAGATATTCTTACCGTCCAGCTCAATCAGCCCTTCTACGCGGGCGCTAGGCACCAAGTCCTGCATGCGGTTAAGGGTCTTAAGAAAGGTAGACTTACCGCAACCTGATGGCCCGATAAAGCTAGTCACGACCTTGTCTTCCAGTTGCATATTGACGTTTTTGAGGGCATGAAAATCTCCATAATAGAGATTGAGATTGGTAACATTAAACTTGTATGGCTGAGTCATCTTAATTTCCTCCTCGGCTTAAGCGACGCCCAATATAGCTCGATAAGCCGTTAATTGCTAGTACTAAGAGAATAATGACGGTCCCGGTCGCGTAGGCTTCCTTAAGGTGAAGCCCTTCTGACGAGAGCACGTACATGTGTAGGGACAGGGTCCGAGAACTGGACATGAGGCTAGAAGGTAGGCCGGTCGCCGACCCCAGGGTAAAGAGCAAGGCGGCCGTTTCCCCGACAATCCGCCCGATGGCCAGAATGACCCCTTGCAGGATGGCTGGCATAGCCACAGGCAGGACGACGGTGAAAATGGTCCGTAATTTGCCGGCACCTAGGGCCAAACTCCCCATACGCAGGGAATTATCGACCTGGAGCAGACCTTCTTCCGTCGCTGAAATAATGATGGGCAGGACCATAATGACAATGGTTAGAATCCCGGCCAAGAGCGAAAACTGGAAGCGCAGGTAGATAACGAAGAAGAGCATCCCGAACAAGCCATAAACAATGGACGGCACGGCAGCCAAGGTGTCCGTAGCCAGACGAATGACTTTGACTACGCGTGATTTGCGGTCAGCGTACTCTACTAGGTAAAAGCCGGTAAAGACACCAATGGGGGTGGCAATAGCTAGCGACAGACCGACCGTAATCAAGGTCGAAATTAAAGCGGGCGTCAAGGACAGGTTGTCCGTCGTGTAGTCCCAGGCGAAGAGGCTAGGCGTTAAGGCCCCAAGCCCGTTCCAGACAATAAAACCTACAATGAAGGCTAACATGCCCAAGGTGAAGGCAGCCGAAGCATAGATCAGCCACTTAACCCAAGTAAGCTTAGACATTAGCGTTTACCCCCTTTGTTTTTAACCCGGGTGAAGAAGAGGTTAATAATCAGAATGAAGACGAAGAGGACCACGGCTGTGGCGATTAAGGCTTCCCGGTGCTGGCCGGTTGCATAGGCCATCTCCATGACGATGTTGGTTGTCAGGGTCCGAACCCCTTGGTTGAGTTCTGTAGGAATACGTGGTTGGTTCCCCGCCACTAGGATAACGGCCATGGTTTCCCCGATAGCCCGGCCAATCCCTAGGATAATGGCTGACAAAATGCCGTTTTTAGCAGCTGGTACCACGACCGTCAGGATGGCCCGCTCGTGGGTGGTTCCTAGGCCGATGGCCCCTTGATAATAGGACTTAGGGACATTACGAATGGCTGATTCCGATAACCCGATAATAGTCGGCAGGATCATAATGCCTAGCAGGAGCGAGGCTGTCACCATGTTCATGCCCGACCGGCCCATAATCCGGAAGAAAGGCACGAAGATTTGGAGGGCGAAGAAGCCATAGACAATGGAAGGGATGGCCGCCATCAAGTTAATGGCCGACTTGGCATAGCGGTAGTAACGCTCTGGACAATAGAAGACCATGTAGACGGCCGTCAGCACCCCAATAGGCACCCCTATCAGGATGGCGCCCCCTGTGACAATCAGGGATCCGACAATCATGGGCAGAATGCCAAACTCAGGCTGACTGGCCGTTGGCCGCCAGTTGGTCCCGGTCAGGAATTCCCAGACTCCCTGTCGCAGAATGAAGGGCAGACCGCCGGAGAAGATAAAGTAAAAAATCAGGATAATAGATAAGACCGAGATCAAAGCCGAGATCAAGAAGACATACTTCATGACGGTCTCACGTACATCACGTTTCATAGTGGTAACTCCTATAGTATTAATTCAAATATGCGAGGTCTAGACATGCTAACCCTTCTCCATTATACACAAACTTGCGCTAGCTTGCCTAGCGGGACGAAGCAAGTTGTGCTTAAGTCAGCACAAGAAAAGGACCAGAAGTTACCTTCTGGTCCTTTGGCTTAGTAATAGTAATAACCTAGATCGTTCTGCTGTGGCATGACGAAGTGATAGCCTTTCTCCTTGAAGATAGGAATGAGGACATCAATGGCTTCCACTGTGGAGATGTGGGTATCGTGCATGAGAATCACCGACTTAGGTTGCAAGTGGCTCAAGACCTGCTCGATAATCATGTCCTTGTCGTGGCTCTTCCAGTCCTCGGAGTCCACGTTCCAGACAATCGACGTCATAGGTTGTAGGAGGTCCACTACCCGCTTACCCCCACTCCCGAATGGTAGGCGGTAGAGGGTTGGGGTGACACCCGTCGCTTCTTGAATGGCTTCTTGGGCGTATTGAATTTGCTTCTTAACCCCTTCATCTGACTCCTTGGCCATGTCCGGGTGGGTATAGGTGTGGTTGCCGATTTGGTGGCCGGCATCTCGCACCTTACGGGCAATCTCAGGATACTTCTCGACGAAGCCCCCCATCATGAAGAAGGTGGCCTTCACCTGGTGCTTATCTAAGACTGCCAGTAACTTCTCTGTCACTTCTGGGTTAGGACCATCGTCAAAAGTTAGACTAATCAGTTTACGGTGGTCAATGGCAGAGCCTGACAAGCCGTCTGCTAGGCTAGCACAAGACCAGAGGGCCTCAATGCTTTCCTTGGATAAGTTATCATCGGTGGCATTTTTAGCTACCGCCTTGGCGAAGTCTTTGGCCTTATCCTTGAGTTGGTCGCTCAAGTCCTGAGCATCGGTATGAGCCTCAATCTTTTGGATATCTTGCTCGATGGCCTGAAGAGTGGCCACGTTAGTATCCACCGTCGCTTGGTCGACGTTCGTCCCCAAGGACAAGTCGCTAATCGCCGCCTTCACCTTATCTTTCAAGCTAAAGACTTGATCAGCCTCCGCAATCAGTTCTTGGATGGCTTGCCCTAGGGCATCTTGCTTACCTACCTTAGTCACCGATTCGTTGCCAGCCACGGTCTTAACCGTTTCGGCCGTCACACCTTCGGCTAATTTGGCCTTGTGGTTGACTTGATCACCTTGAATGAGGGCTTGGTCGCTGACATAGAGCTGGCCCAAGGCTTGAATGGCTTGATAACGGGCTTCAGCTGCTTGGTAGTCCTGCATAAGTCGGTAACCAGACCAACCTCCTAGGGCTTGCACCTTAGACTTAGCCGCCTCTAGCTTACTAGTTGAGATATCTTGAGCCAAAAAGTCTCGTTGCGGACTGAGGTAGAGGTCCTGAATGGCGCTCTCGGCTGCTTGGATGCTCTGGCTTGAACCCCCACGAATAAGAGGGAAAGCCACCCAGGCTAGCACTAGCACTGCTATGGTCCCGACTAAGAGGGTCAAGCCTGTCCGGGTTGCCCGTTTTCTCAAGGCCGCTGGGTCACTGGCAGGGCTAGGACTGGTCTCTTCTGAAGGTTTAATTGGATCTTGCTTGCTTACTTGTTCTTGGTCTGACATGTCAAATCCGTCCTCTTCAACAATAATTTTTGACTTATTTTATACAAATGGTGCAACAATCCGTAAGACAGCATCCCATAGCATACCAGTCAAGGTATTACGGGTATCTGCCAGGGTGATTTGGCGAGCTTGGGCTTGAGTGGCCAGGAAGTCCGCCTTGATGGTTGGAATAACTGGATGATCGTATAACATAGCGCTCAACTCAAAGTGCAGATAGAGGGAGCGGTAGTCCAGATTAATGGTCCCTACACTGGCCAGACGATCGTCCGCCACAAAGGTCTTGGCATGGAGGAAGCCCGGGCTGAATTCATAAATCTTAACCCCTGCTTCAATCAAGGGACGATAGTAAGAACGGGTCATGCGGAAGACCATCTTCTTGTCCGGAATACCTGGTGTCATAAGACGCACATCCACCCCACGTCTCGCCGCCAAAGTCATAGCCGTCTGCAATTCATAGGAAATAACCAGATAAGGCGTATAGATATAGACATAATCCTGGGCAATATTGAGTATATCACGATAGACATTCTCACCTAGAGGCTCATTATCCAAAGGCGTGTCCCCATATACTTGGACAAAGCCCTGAGCAGGATTAGCTAGCCTTAACGCCCGCTCCGCCAACTTGTCATCCTTGAAGGTTTCATAGTTAATGTCCTTCTTAGGATAGAAGGCATTCCACATATCTAGGAAGAGCGTGGCCAAACTCCAGACACCCGGCCCTTCTAGGCGAATCAAGTTATCCTTCCAATAGCCAAAACGTTCGATTTCATTAATATATTCATCGGCTAGGTTCATGCCACCAGTAAAGCCAACCTTGCCGTCAACGACCACAATTTTACGGTGGTCACGGTTGTTAACGGCCAGCGAAATCACTGGCGTAAAGGGATTAAACTGCAGGCACTTAATACCGATGGCCTCCATTTGCGCGACAAAGTCACTAGGCAGGGTGGTCAAGCAACCAAAGTCATCATAGATTACCCGGACTTCCACTCCTTGGGCTGCCTTTTGAGCCAAGACTTCAAAGACCTGATCCATGAAGAGACCTGGATTCATAATGAAAAATTCTATAAAGATATAGCGGTCGGCTTCTCGCAAGGCTTCTAAGAGTGGCTCTAGCGCCAACTCACCTGCGGCATAGTAATCCACTTGGGTGTCACCATAGACCGGTAAATTAGAGGTCTGTTCTATATAATAGCTGAGGCTGGCCAGACGGGAATCCTGTTCTAACAAGTGAGGATAAGCCCCTGACACAGCTTGGCCGTAATCTTTGGCCACCTGGTTGGCTACCTGGGCTGCCATGTGTCGGCTAGGCCGCTTGTTGCCGAAGAGGGCATAGAAGAGCCCCCCGAAGATAGGCAAAAGGCCCATTAAGATAATCCAGCTCATACGATAGGCCGGGTTCTCATTCTTACGAATCAGATATAGGGTCATGATGACCGTGAAAACCCGCAAGAGAGCGTCCAGTACCAAGGAGTAATCGATGATATTGAGGAAAACGGTGATAAACCAGACTAGCTGAATCAGGATTAGAAGGGTCGTTACCAGGGCCCGCCCAGTAGTAAAACGACCGCGGAGTTTTTTAATCACGGTCTCCCTCCTCTGCTGCCTTGCTAGCAAAGTAGTCAGCTTCGACCGCCTCCCAATGTAGGCGTTCCTCCTGACCTAAGGTCCGGATGATACGGGCCGGGTTGCCTGCTGCTAGCACATCAGCCGGTAGGTCCTTGGTGACAACCGAACCCGAAGCCACCACCGTGCGAGGCCCAATCGTCACGCCAGGATTAACCACCACATTGCCGCCTAGCCAGCACTCATCGCCGATGGTGATAGGTTTAGCCAGTTCGATGACCCGGTTACGGACCCCAGCATCCAGGGGATGGGTCGCCGTATAGAGGCTGACCCGCGGGCCAAACATGACATTGCGACCAATGGTGATAGGCGCCACATCTAGCATAATACAATCGAAGTTAGCATAGAAATACTCGCCTACCGAGATATTGCAACCATAGTCCACATAGAAGGGAGACTCAATATGGCAGCGTTGGCCAATTGCTGCGAAGGTATCTTTGAGAATCTGATAACGAGCTTCCCTTTCCGTCCGCGACAAGGCGTTGTAGCGTTCCATTGCCAACCGCCCCTTGAGGCCCAATTGACGCAACTCCCTATCAGATGGATCGTAAGCTTGCCCAGAAATCATTCGTTCATATTCGCGCATAGTAGTATCCCCCTTCTTAAGCTACTCCCTTCTATTATACCCGATGACGCCCCTTTGAAACAACTCTCAATACCAAAAATGTGCGCTTAAATGCACACTTTTGTCCCCCTCTCGCCATAGAAAAGAGGGCTGGAAGTTACCTTCCAACCCTCTTAATTTTTTAGCTTATTTACCGAAAGCTTCTAAGTAACGTGCCACCACGTTTTCTACTGTGAAGCCGAATTGAGCCATTACTTGGTCAGCTGGACCTGATGCCCCGAAGCCATCAATCCCCACAGTGACGCCGTCTAAGCCCACATATTTTTGCCAACCGAAGGTTGAGGCCATTTCAACAGACAGACGGTTGCGAACAGCATTTGGCAAGACAGATTCCTTGTATGCTGCATCTTGCTCGTCGAAGCGGTTGAAGGCTGGGAAGGATACAACGGATACATCCACGCCGTGCTCTTCACGTAATTTAGCTTGAGCTGCGACCGCTAAGGCTACTTCAGAACCAGAAGCCAGGAGTAAACCAGCAGGCACTTGACCTTGAGCTGGGGATACCACGTAAGCCCCTTTACGTACGCCTTCTTCTGCCAAGGATTGGCTGTTAGCCAAGACTGGCAAGTTTTGACGCGTTAAGACTAACATACTTGGACGAGTTTGTTCTTCCAATGCCACTTTCCAAGCAACATAAGTCTCGTTCACGTCTGCTGGACGGAAGACGTTGAGGTTAGGTAAGGCACGGAAGGCAGCCAATTGTTCGATTGGTTCGTGGGTTGGGCCGTCTTCCCCAACTGCGATTGAGTCATGTGTCATGACATAGATAACTGGCAATTGAGATAAAGCAGCCAAACGTACAGCAGCCTTGAGGTAGTCAGTGAAGACGAAGAAGGTCCCACCGTAAATCTTAGACCCACCATGGAGGGCTACACCGTTCATGGCAGCTGCCATGCCGAACTCACGTACCCCAAACCAGATGTTGCGGCCTGCGTAGTTGTCAGGCATGAAGTCTTGCTCTTGGCTGTTCATGGTCTTGTTAGAACCAGATAAGTCAGCAGAGCCACCCCATAGGAAAGGCACACCTTGGCCTAAGGCTTGGATGGCCTTGAAGCTTGAGTTACGACTTGCATCTGCCGCTGTTTCTGGACCAACTAGTTTCAGGCCCGCATCATAGCCTTCTGGCAATTTGCCTTGGAAGGCAGCCACTAAGGCAGCAGCCTTTTCAGGGTGAGCAGCCTTGTAAGCTTCGAATAACTGGTTCCAAGCCTCATTGGCTTTGGCACCACGCGCTTGAACTTTTTCAGCGAAAAGTTGTGCGGCTTCTTCTGGTACAGTAAAGGCAGGATAGTTCCAGCCGTATTTAGCCTTGGTTGCTGCCCAATCTTCTGAGCCTAAAGGTGCCCCGTGAACCTTAGCCGTCCCTTCGTTCTTAGAACCGAAGCCGATCACGGTCTTGATTTCGATAATCGTTGGTTGGCTAGTGTGCGCCTTAGCTACTTCAATGGCAGCAGAAATAGCATTCAAGTCGTTCCCATCTTCCACGCGGAGATAGTGCCAGCCTTGTGCTTCAAAACGGTCTTTAACATTTTCTACGAAGGCTTGAGATAGGTCCCCGTCCAAGGAAATATCGTTAGAATCGTAGAGCACTACTAATTTACCTAATTGGAGCTTACCGGCTAAGGAGCAGGCTTCATAGGCTACCCCTTCCATTAAGTCCCCGTCACCACAGAGGGCATAGGTGTAGTGGTCGATCACTGGGAAGTCAGGCGTGTTGTAGGTCGCACCTAAGTGGGCTTCAGCCATGGCCATGCCGACAGCTGTCGCAATCCCTTGACCTAAAGGACCAGAAGTCGCTTCTACCCCATGCGTGTGACCCACTTCTGGGTGACCAGGGGTCTTGCTGCCTAATTGGCGGAAGTTCTTCAAGTCATCAATGCTTACATCAAAGCCAGCAGTATGCAACAGGCTGTATAGTAAGGCTGAACCGTGGCCTGCACTGAGGATAAAACGGTCGCGGTTGAGCCAGCCAGAATCCTTAGCGTTAACATTCAAGTGGCCTGCCCACAAGGCATAAGCCATCGGTGCCGCCCCCATTGGTAAACCTGGGTGACCTGAATTAGCAGCCTCAATTTGGTCTACACTCAGGGTCCGTAAGGTATTGACGGCGAGTAAGTCTTTTTCATTAAACATGCGCATATCTCCTTTGCTTTGTTGCTTGCCTTTATTGTAACACGAATCGGTCGAAAATCGAACAAATTAAATGTTCGAATGCTCAAAAATCAATCGATTAACACCTGCCAACGCTCACCCGCCTGATAAGCCTCGTGGCAGAGTGCGATTTGTTGGTAGGAGCTTTTGGCTTCAAAGAGTTCCGGCAAGTCATCCGGAGCGAAAAATTCCGCTGCCAGGGTCTCGACATTGGCCTGGAAGTTTTGGGACTGGTAGTCACATTCGATGAAGCACTTGAGAATAGTGAAGGGATTATGACCTGGATTATGCAGATTACGGTCTTGAATCATAACCAGACGCTTAGCCTGACCGACGACACCCGCTTCCTCCCAAAGTTCTTTGAGGGCATTGGAAGTCAAGGTCTCCGTCACGTCCATCCAGCCACCTGGCAGGGCCCAGCGCCCATCGGCTTCCTGAACTAGCAGAATCTTTTCGTCTCGCCAGACCACCGCTCGGGTATCGACCTTAGGCGTCTGATAGCCATATTCGCCATCAAAGCCTAAGTCCAGCTGCTCCCGATCCAGATTGGACCGTTGGGCAATCAGTTCCTTGGCGATGACCTGAATCCGCTCATAGCGCTCGGTGTCGAAGACATCCTTGGAATAGAAGACACCCGCTAAGCCAATGGCAATGAGTTCCTTTAACAAGACCAGTTCATCCATACACCTTCTCCTCCCTCTCTACGAAAAAAGAGGCCCCAAGGGCCTCAGGGTCTTGCAAGATTAGAATGAACCTTCGTCTTGCAAACCCCGAAGAAGTTCTTGGAAGGCTTCTTCAGAATCAACTACGTGGAAGGAGGTGCTGCAGCACCCTACACCACAATGACCATCCGCATGGTCTTGTGCGGCCAATTCTTCGTCTTCGATGTTTTCGATTTCTAATGGATTATCTTTTACCATAATACCGCCTCCGGTTGCTTTTGATAACGCTATTATACCAAATTTATCGGACCTTGTATAGAGACACGCTTAATCCAAACTAGCCAGTCCCAATCAAAAAGGGGCAGGAAGTCACCTTCCTGCCCCTAAGTCTTATTTTCTAAACTTGGCTTCCATGCGATAGATACGGTGACCACGCGAAGAGAATTTCTCCTCATATTCAGTCATGACATTATCAGGGAATTCTGACTGGTGCAAGTCTAACCAAACTTGCTTGAAGTAGAGGCCATACTGAGACATGCTGGCCAAGGAATATTCGAAGAGACCTTGGTTGTCAGTCTTGAAGTGAATCTCCCCTTCTGGCACCAAAATCTCTTGGTATTGAGCCAGAAAATCAGGCGAGGTCAGACGACGCTTGGCATGTTTTTTCTTAGGCCAAGGATCACTGAAGTTGAGGTAGACCAGGGACACTTCGCCCGGCGCAAAGTACTGGTTGAGGTTGCGGCCATCGGCGTGAAGGATTTGCAAGTTAGGCAAATCTTCCCGGATTTGATGTTCCAAGACCGTCACGATGACACTGGTTTGAATTTCAATGCTGATGTAGTTAATTTCAGGATGGCGCTTAGCCATTTCCACGATAAAACGGCCCTTACCAGAACCGACTTCGATATGAATAGGCTGTTCCTTGGCGAAACGGGTCTGCCACTGGCCACGGAGTGTCTCCGCTTGCTGAGGCACATACTGAGGATGGGCATCCAGCTTTTCCTGGGCCCAAGGTTTATGACGTAATCTCATAACTTAGAAAAACTCCTTTGGTTGATGGGCGAGGCGACGCTTATCAGCTTGCGCCCCTTGGTAGATGGACTTCAAGAGTAGGACCAACTCATTCATACGGTCGAAGCGATTCTCCTGGTAATAGTGTTTGATAATGAGCAGACAGTTAATCTGGCTATACCACTGGACCCGTTTGTAGGTGGTGGCATCAAAGCGCAGGCCATAGGTCTTCAGCCATTGAGTCCAGTCGCTAGGCCGGTAATACTCGCAGAGTAAACGGCTGAGGTCGCTAAGCGGATCGGCAATGCGGACATTCTCCCAGTCTACTAGATAGAGCTGGCCATCTTCTGCTTCCAAGAAATTAAGGTGATGCAAGTCCCCATGGCAGACACAGTAGTTAACATTATAGAAGTCGTCATCCAGGGCATCTTCCAGAGAATGAATGACTTCATTGAAAAAATGATGTTGGCAAAGCGCTGCTGGCAGGTCTTGGAGATAAAGGGCAATAAAGTCCAAGGGATAGAAGAGTTGGTCTTCACTGCGTTTAAGCATCATGAGTAGGTAGTCGGATTGATGAATGGAACGGATTAATTGAATAACCTTTTCTTGGCCCATGTCTTCTCGACTAAGGAGTCGGCCATCCTTCCATTCTTGGGCCACTAGGAGATCTCCTGAATAGGTTCGCTGGGTCCACATGAGCTTAGGGGTAATCCCTTGGGCTGACAAGGCCGCCAAGAAAGGTGAGGAGTTGCGTTTGAAGAAGACGCGTTCGTTATTCTTAACACCCATATAGGCGTCGCCACTAGCGCCCCCGATGGGGGTCATTTGCCAGTCCTGTTCTTGTCCACCGCGCATCTGGGCGCCTCCTCTCTCATAAGCATACAGTCCATTTTACCATGGAATGGACCCAGGTAAAACACTTTTCCACTAAATAGTTGATGTAAGCGATTCCTATCCGGAGTTCAATCACTAGCCTTACGCTCAAATTTCAGTCCTAAGGCCGATGGCAGCCACCAGCTCCTATGTTAGACTAGAATCGATTAAGAAAGGAGTGATTCCATGGAAGCTAGACTTACCCAAGCATCCAATAAACAACTTAATAAACTGATTGTATCCAACCTAGCCGGTACGCTCGGTTCCGCCATTCTAACCTTCGTCATCGGCTTGATTATCCTCAAGCACAGTGACTCAGCCTTCTACTTCGGCCTGTCCCAGGCAGTAGGACCGGTGGTTTCCCTGCTACTGCTGCCCTTTACCGGTGGCCTAGTCGATAAATACAACAAACAACACATCATTGTTTGGGCGCAAGGTCTCAGTATCCTAGCCTTGGGGCTCTTCGCCGGCTTTATCGCCACCACCCATCTGACTAGTAATCTGCTTATGGTCTTCCTGCTCTTGATTGCCCTCAAGATTTCCGACCAATTCCTGTCCACTGCTTCGATGGCAGCCGCTACCAACCTAGTTGTTGAGGAGCACGTCCATAAACTCAGATCCATCGAACAAACCATTGGCGCCCTGTCTCAATTTATCGCGCCTATTGCTGGGGTTGCCCTCTATGCCATGCTACCCCTGGAATACTTAGTAGGGCTAGAGATTGTCTTAGAAGCCCTCGTCATTATCATCACCCTGACCCTTAACTTCCGCCTCCTTGCGCATCATCAAGCGGATGCCCAAGCCTCTCTCTTCACCCTCTTCAAGGAAGGGCTGGACTTTATCAAGGCCCACAAGAAATTCCAACATACCTTGGCTCTCTTCATGTTCATTAACCTTCTGATTACAGGGGTCATTGTGGGCATGCCTTATGTCCAAGTCAAAGTCCTCAATTTCTCGGATTTTTATTATGGCATCTCAGAAGCCGCCCTCAGCCTAGGCTTTATCTTGGTGGGGATTTATCTCTCCACCCGCAAAGCGGTCTCTTACCCACTTCGGTTAGCCTGGAAATCCATCATGATCATAGGTGGTTTGATTACTCTGACGGGCGCTGTTCTCTTGCTACCCCTGTCGACAGATGCCTTCTTTGCCATCTTCCTTCTAATCAATTTAATCTTTGGTGGCTTCTCAACAGCCATTAACATTCCTATGATGACCTGGATCACTCAGGTAGTACCGACTCACTATCAAGGCCGGATTTTCAATATTGTTACGACCACTACCCAACTCCTAACACCCCTCGGGATGGTGGCCTTCTCTATCGGCTTTGACTACTTGCCAGCTAGCCTGCTCTTCCTCTTATGCGGCGCCATTATGGTAGGCGTGACCGCCTACTGGCCTCGCTTCTGCAAGGTCAACATCTTGAGCAACCAATTAGAAGACTAACCTCAACTAAGACCAAGCCACTAGCCAAGCTAGTGGCTTTTTTCATATCAAAAAGGACTGGAAATATCTTCCAGTCCTTTAGGCTCTTATATATCTAAGAAACGACGGATTGAGCGGCCTGCCCCTAGGCGACCTAAGACAATCCCAATCACTAGGAGTCCTGCTCCAACATAAGCCATGATTGGCATGGTGGCTACCAGCTGGAGATTAGCTAGACCTAAGAATCCTGGCAAGTAGCTATGCGCTCCTTCATAGATACCATACAAGGCACCAAAGGCCAGAAGGCCCGAAATCAAGCCAATATAGGCTCCTTCATATTTGAAAGGTGCACGAATGTAACTCTTGGTTGCCCCTACTAGGCGCATAATCTCGATTTCTGTGCGGCGGGCCAAAATAGTCAGACGAATGGTATTTGACACCAGGAGTACCGCAAAGACAACGAAGATCGAGGCCAATACGGCGAGGACAATCCGCACTGCATTGATATTGCCTAGTATGGTCTCAACATCTGTTGAACCATAATTGGCTGCTTCTACCTTGGCTAGCTTACGAATATCCTGGGCTACCTTGTCTAGGTTTTCACCCTTATCAACCGAGACCACATACACGTTATTGAGGGGGTTCTTATCCCCTTCAATGACATCGAAATCAGAAGTGATTGTCTTCTTATAGTGCTCTAGTTCCTCATCCTTGCTACGATAGACCACATCCGTAACATGCTCAAGACCTTGAATCTGCGTCTTGAGTGTGGCTTCTTCTTCTGCCGTCGCAATGCGGTCAATCAGCACCCGTACTTGGAAGGTCTGTTCGATATTGCGAGTCGCTTCATTAATGTTAGTCCAAATTAGGACGAAGCTCCCAATCATAATCAAGGTTAAGGTCATGGTGAAGATGGACACCAAGGTCATGAGTCCGTTACGGAAGAGGTTACGGAAACCGTCGCGAATATGACGGAAGAAACTTCTAATGGCTCTCATGGTAATCCCCCTTCCGGTCATCACGGACAATTCGACCGCCTTCTAGCACCACTACCCGGTGTTGGAAGTGGTCCACGAGGGTATCGTTATGGGTCCCCATCAAAATGGTGGTTCCCCGGCGATGAATGGATTCTAGGACACGATGAATGCCCATGGCTGTCTCAGGGTCCAAGTTACCCGTTGGCTCGTCCGCAATCAAGATAGCTGGACGGTTAGCAATGGCCCGCGCAATGGCCACCCGTTGTTGTTCCCCACCTGATAACTCATTTGGATAGGATTTGGCCTTATGGGATAAGCCCACTAATTCTAAAACTTCCTTAACCCGGGCTTTAATAGTCCGGCCACTCTCGCCCGTTACCTCTAGGGCATAGGCGATATTTTCGTAGACGTTCAATTTAGGCAGCAACTTGAAGTCCTGGAAGACTACCCCTACCGTCCGGCGCAAATGTGGCACTTGGCGTTCTTTAAGCTTATTGAGGTTAAAGTCCCCTACCCGGATAGTCCCGCGGGTCTGCATTTCTTCACGATAAAGTAACTTCATCAGGGTCGACTTACCGGAGCCACTTGGCCCAATCAAGTAGACAAACTCCCCTTTGTCAATGAAGAGGTTGATGTCGCGGAGGGCAATAGTCCCCTTGTCATATTGTTTGCTGACACGTTGTAATTGAATCATCTGGTCACCTTCTTTCTCTTTCTTCTTCTAAAATTAGTCACTCTAAGTCTACCACATTCCCTCGTCCACTGGGTCACAAGGAGATGTCAATTGTGTATCAGGAAGCTGAGTCGCCCATTTGCCATTTGAGATATGCATCGATAAAGCCGTTGAGGTCGCCGTCCATGACGGCCCCCGTGTTGCCCACTTCGTAGCCAGTCCGGTGATCCTTGACCATGGCGTAGGGATGGAATACATAGGAGCGAATCTGCGAGCCCCAGGCAATGTCCTTTTGTTCCCCTTTAAGGGCGGCTAATTCCTTGGCCTTGTTCTCTTCCTCTAATTGGTAGAGCTTGGCTTTGAGCATGGCCATGGCTAAATCCCGGTTCTGGAACTGGGAACGTTGGGACTGGCTCTGAGTCACTATGCCGGTCGGAATATGGGTAATCCGGATGGCAGAGGAGGTCTTGTTAATGTGCTGACCCCCAGCCCCTGATGCCCGATAGGTGTCGATACGCAAATCATCCGGGTTGATGTCGATTTCGATGGTGTCATCCAACATAGGCGTCACTTCTACCGAAGCGAAGGAAGTATGGCGCCGGCTGTTGGAGTCAAAAGGCGAAATCCGCACCAAACGGTGTACCCCTTTCTCTGACTTGAGGTAGCCATAGGCATTGTGGCCTTCGATTTCCAAGATCACACTCTTAATACCCGCTTCTTCCCCGTCTTGGTAATCCAAGACTGTTACCTTGAAGCCCTGCTTATCCGCCCAACGCTGATACATACGCAGTAGCATACTGCCCCAGTCCTGGGATTCGGTCCCGCCAGCCCCTGGATGAATTTCCAGAATGGCATTATTGGCATCATGAGGTCCCGACAGGAGCAACTTCATCTCATAGGCATCTAAGTCCGCTTGGACTTGGGCAACCTGACCTTCCGCTTCAGCCAAGATATCGGCATCTTCTGTCTCATCATAGAGTTCAATGGCCACCTCAATGTCCGCCACACCTTCTTCCAAGGCATGAATGGTCGAGTAAGTCTCCTTAGCTAGGTTCAGTTGACTGATAATTTTCTGAGCCTTTTCGTTATCATCCCAGAAATCAGGCGCCGACATCTGATGTTCGTAGTCGGCAATATCTGCTTCTAAAGCCTCTAAGTCAAAGAGACCCCCTGAAGCTAGCTAATTGGTTATTGGCTTTGTCAATGAATTGACGAATTTCATATAATTCCATAATCAACGCTCCTTCGTTTAGTCAATCACCTTATTGTACCACGCAAAACCTAGCGGGACAATGGTAAAAGGCCCCAGCAGAGGGCCTATGACTTGAATTGTTGCTAGTTTTAAACTTCTAATCGCTGACGCAATTGCTCGGCCAAAGCGCCCAAGGAAGCCCGGCGGCGGTCCAAGTCAGCTTGTTGGCGGTCTAAATCTGCTAGCTCTTCCTCTACAACCATCAAATTCTCCCGCCATTGAATCTCGGTCCCGCAAGCCGTCTCATGCAATTCCTTAATGCGTTTAATGGCCTTGACCGATAAGCCCAGGGCTCGCAGTTCCAAAATATTGGTCAAAGCCGCCTCATGTTCAGGCAACCACTGATACTTGCCGGCCACCTTATCAGGCACCACGAGCCCCTCTTCAATATAGAATCTCAGAGTGTCGCGACTGACCTGGTATTTGGCTTCAATCTGTCCCGTCTGCAACATTTTGGTCTCCTCCTCTTGACAGGGGCTTAGCCCCTCAGGTTTTACTAGAGATAGTAACCTACAAGGAGGTCCTATCATGAAAATTATCTTACTCAGTCTCTTCGTCCTCTACGCCCTAGTCATGCTAGGCGCTAGTCTTTATAGCCGGCGCCCCGGTCTGGCTTGGCTGACCGGACTTAATGTCCTTTGCGCCTTGGGCCTTATGGTAACTAGCCTAGCAGCCTACTTGGGTTGGCTGTCGCACGAGCCTGCCTGTTTTGGGCTAGGACTAGCCTTGCTCAGCCTCATGGTCTGCGCCCCTCTCAACGGCCATTATCTACTAGGCCGCATCCAAGCACGTCACCTCCTCATTCGTGGCGGCTTGTCTCTAATCCTCTGGCTAGCCTACTGGCTGATCTAAGCAAAGAGCCGGATCCCTAAAGTCCGGCTCTTCTTTTTGGGCTTAGCCTAGCAAGTCCCGTAATTTATCGAAGGTCTTGCCATTACGGATGGTAATCTGCGGATAGAAGTCCTCCTTGAGCAGGTACTTGTGGTAGGAGGTCTTGAGGTATTCACTTTCCGTGCATTTGCCCCAGAAGACCGCTCGGTCGCCAAAATAAACCACTTCATCGTGTAGGGGCATGGCCTGAATGCGAGCCTTCATGTCCTCATAATCCACTTGATCCGTGTAAAAGAGGACATCGCGACGCGCCAAGGGCTCATGCCACCAGTCCGGCACTTGTGCGGCATCCGCCAAGTAGGCATCGCGACTTAAGACCACATGATAAATGGTAAAAGGATAAGTCGCCAACATATCGCCAATCTTAGCCTTGATGCGCTCCAGAGGCTCCTCCGTTTCGAAAAAGGCATTCCCACTATTAATGTAGGTAGTGACTGCTTCATAACCCAAAGCCTCAATCTGAGCTCTAAGTTCACTCATGACCACTTTGTTCTTGCCACCAACATTAATTCCACGAAGTAATAAAAGGTATTTCATAAATTTCAAGTCACTCCCTATCTGGCTCCTATTATAGCATAATTTAGTGCTTGAAGGCCTATTATGCGCATAAAAACCTCGCTCCTATGTTTCAGGAGCGAGGTTGTCTTTTATTGCAGTTGCAAGATACCGTAATAAACAAGTAGCTGTATGACACTTACAAATAGGTTATTCCCAATATGGAGGGCGATGGAATCGATCAGCTGATTCCGACGACGGAAGCTGAGGTAGAAAATAAAGCCCATGCCACCATAGATAGCCCATTCGAAGAAGGTGCTAGAGCCATGTAAATAACCGAATATCACAGACGACACTAGGCCAGCCAACCAACCAAAATTCCCCTTACTACAGAAGAGTTTCTTGAAGTAGCCACGGAAGGCAAGTTCTTCGCTAATCGGTCCAATTACCGAGATAACGAAATAGGCAATCCATAGGCTGGGTTCAGTGGCTAATCCTAATACGTTGCCTAAGGATACATCATTGGCCGTTTTTTGTTGATAAGCTTGCATCATACTGTAGACCAGGATAATCACTATCCGCATAGCAATAGTAGAAACAAGCGCAATACCCAAGTCTTTCCAGCCGAACTTGAGACGTTCACCGGAAAGTTTGTAATAGAACTTGAGACTGATAGCAGTGAAGATAATCCCACCTGCTAAGGCAGCCAACATCAAGTAGGTCTGTTGATCTCCCACGACTTGAGCCAGTAAATTGAAGACGACAACCTGTGGTAACAAGCTGAACATAATGGCTAGGAAGCCCAGGACAATGGCTGGTGGCCAATAATACCATTTATGTCTTAGTTGGCCAACCGCCTCAGCCCCACGGACTTGGACGGCTAGGCGATGCCAGGCCACTATCCCAATCATAGCTGCGACTGCTAGCAAGATAGCGGTCAGGAAGAGGGCGTGAAGATAGCCTGTTCTCTCAGGCAACTTCATCAAGAGCACATACTCGCCTACAACCAAAGCAATGGTTACAATATAGCCTAGCAGCATCAGCATGCTCCGCACCCAGGTGCTGCCTCGACTATAGAGTTCGGAGACATTGGACCATTGGGTGACAGGCTCCAGATAATCCTTACTGTAGGACCAGCTAGACCAAGCCAGGCTGACCACTAGCCAGGTTAAGATCAGACATCCGATGACCCACCACTCCATGCCTAAGAAGAGGCAGAGGCCAATCAATATGGCCAGCGCCAGTGGGCTTTGCAGACCAACTAATAACCAGAATTTTTTCTTGAGATAGCCCATTAAATCCATTGGCAGGGTCTTGATATAGGCCAGATTGTCCCTTTCTAAGGAATGGCCCATCATAGCTAGGCCACCGTAGCCAGCGTTAAAGCCAGCAATAAAGATGACCAGAAGCATGAGAGGCGCCAAGTAGCGAGCTTTCACCAATTCCGCCAACAGGTCTGGTTTTTCTGACAAGCCCCCTAGGATGGCAATCAGGAAGATATAAGGGAAGATACTACTCATCAGGATGGCCTGCATGAGCACCGAGCCCTCACTTACCAGTCGCCAAACATAGGTTTTAACCCAAGATAGACGTCCCTGGCCATCTAAACTATAGATACGGCTCTTACGCTGACCTATGCCAGATTGGCTAGAAGTTGTCAGGGCTGCTTCGTAAAATTGTGGCACTACTTGAAGCCGCAAGAGGATTTGAAGCGCCCCTAAGGCTGCTAGCCATGGCAAAATACCTAGCCAGGCGCCCATTTGTCCTGGGTTCATCACCAGGTCATAGAAGGGCATAAAAATCTGTGCCATGCCAGATAGATTACTAAAATCATCCCGGCTGCCATTGATTTGGAAGACCGCCCAGAAGGTGATAATCATCACCAAAGCCATAAGCAGATTGGAAGCAAGTTGCTTATGTTGACGGAAAACAGTTGTTTTGGTCAGATAATGAGCCAGCACAATCAACAAGGAAATGATGGTGGCCAGAATCAGACTAAAGCCTAGCAGGGCTAGCGGCAAGGTCAAAATCAACAAGCCGGGGCTCTGAATAGCTAAGATGATAAAGTAGCAGAGGACTGGCAAGATGGTAAAGAGAATGACCATCAAGGCTGACAAGAGCTTGGCCAGCATGATTTCGCCCTCGGTATAGGCGTAAGGCCGATAGGCTTGTAGGTCGCCACTTTCATAGAAGACATTGTAGAAGGTCATAAAGCCCTGTCCCAGCATCATGAGCACGAAGACGGAAACAATGACCGTAAATCGAATGGGTGCCCCAGCCAGTTGGAAGAAGCCATTCATAAAGCAAAAGAGAAAGACATACATGGCTCCTACCAGTAGGTACTGACGGATGAGAATCATGGGCACGTCTAGCTTCTTATTAGGGTTAGCGGCCTGTCTTTGACGATAACGGGTGAGTGCGCCAGCCTGACCGGCATAGAGGATATTGACCCGCATCAGTTGCCATATCATTTTAAGACGCATGAGACTCGCCTTCTTCCTTACGCCCTGCCAAATTCAAATAGATGGCTTCTAGGCTTTGGTCGGGATGTTCCGCCTTGAGTTCCGCCACGGTCCCATAGAAGATTAGTTCCCCCTTCTTAAGGATGGCCAGGCGATCACAGAGCTGCTCGGCTACTTCTAGCACGTGGGTAGAAAAGAGAACGGTCTTACCCTTGTCTGCATGGGCCCGCATGAGTTGCTTGAGGTCAAAAGCAGCCTGAGGATCCAAACCGGTCATAGGTTCGTCGAGAACCCAAATGTCAGGGTCAGACAAGAGAGCGCCAATGACGAAAACTTTCTGCCGCATACCGTGCGAGAAGGTCTCAATGACTTCATAACGGTGGTCGGCAAAATCAAAGAGACCAAGCAGATCTACTAGTCGATTTTCATAATCCTGCCTGTTTAGGCCATAAGAGGCAGCCACCAAGTCCCAGAATTCCTGGGCCGTCAGGCGTAGGAAGAGGTCTGGCGAATCGGCTACATAGCCAATCTTTTGCTTGATTCTTAGCCGGTGACTAGCTAAGTCGAAGCCATCGACCAGGATTTTGCCTGCAGTCGGGTTAATGACGGAGACTAGGGATTTGATGGTAGTGGATTTACCTGCCCCATTATGGCCGATTAGGCCGACAATTTGGCCTTCTTGGATGCTAAGATTGAGGTCTTTGAGGGCTTGAGTGGCCCCGTAAGTTTTAGAGACATTTTGAAATTCAATCATGGGAATTACCTCCTAATCTGCTGATTACTTCTTATTCTTTCGCTGCTGCCAGTAGACAAATACGAAGAAACTCAGGCCTAGAATGAGGCCAATGCTAATTCGCAGGGTCGAATCCATCTGAATGAGAGATTCCTGCCAGTAACCCATGCCGCGAGACAGGGCGATGGCAATCAGGCCCATACCTGCCAGAATGGCTAGCCATCTTAGATAGTTAGTTTTCATGGTCGTCCTCCTCTTGACTAGACTCTAGGTCTTCTTCTAGGCCAGCTTGGCCATCTCGCAAACGCCGACGTCCTACTGTGTAGGTCACAAGCCCGAAGAAGACACCTCCTAAGGCATTAATGATAATGTAGCGCCACTGGGTCAGATGGGCCATGCCATCCTCACCCAAGAGGGCCCCAATGGCCGCTAGGGAAAAGTGCATCCAAACAGCGAAGAAAATCCCGGCTTTTATGGCCGACCAGACTAAGTCTTTAAGGGCTTGCTGGACCTTATTAGGTTCGACTTCTAAGGCATCTAGCTTAAGGCGATGAACCTTGGTCGCCACATAGGTGTTGAGGCCTAGCAACACCAAGAGATTACATCCAAGCATGCCCCAAAAGGCCCACTCGGGTTGGAAGTACCAGAGAAAATAGGCTGCGACGTTGGCCAAGCCAAGATAGGTCAGCAAGATCAGATAGGCCTTGTTGCCAATCTTATTGATTTCTGCCATGCGATATTCGTCTAAGTTCTGTACCCCGTAAAAGCGGCGGATCCAGTTCTCCCAGCTAAATTTCTTATGCTTGTGTGGTTGATTCATGCAATTCGACCTCCCAGAATAAGGTATTCAAGTCTGTCTCGAGCGCATAGGCTAGCTTGAGGCAGAGATCCAAGGATGGATTGTACTTGTCATTTTCGATTAGGTTAATGGTTTGTCGGGCGACCCCAACCTCTTTGGCTAGGGCTAATTGTGAGAGTTTCCGGCTCTGACGTAATTCTCGCACGCGGTTCATAGCACGCCTTCTTTCTTTATGTCACATATATGTTACACATAGTATAGACCTTCTGGAAAGAGATGTCAACTATATATGACATATTTTTTAGAAACTGGGCATAAGACGCAAAAAAAATCCCATTATATCATATATGATATAATGGGATTTTTGATTATGCGTTAACTTGTTCGCGCTCCAAGTTTTGACGGATTTGCGACTTCATAATGAAGCGTGTCACGTCAAACTCGATTTCAGCAATCATTTCTTGGAAACGTTCGTAACCTTCCGTTTGGTATTCAGTCAATGGGTTGGTTTGAGCGTAAGCCCGTAAGCCGACCCCTTGGCGTAGGTGATCCATCATGTCGATGTGATCTGTCCACTTGCTGTCTACCACACGTAAAATAATCACTTTCTCGAATTCCAAGACCTGTTCTGGACCATAGAGCATGTCCAACTTGCTTTGGAAGACCTTCATAGCTGTGCCGTAGAGGGTTTCTACTAATTCCTTAGCAGATTTGCCTTCTAGGTCTTGAAGGGTCAATTGTTCTGGGTTGACTAGGTTAGCGTGGGCGTAATCCAAGAGGCCACGGTAGTTCCAGTCTTTCTTGTCGCCTTCAGTCACGGCTTCCACTTCACGGATAATGGTACGTTTGATCATGCCTTTGACTGCGTCAGTTAAGTTGTCAGTTTCGTTAATGACTTGTTGACGTTGGCTATAGATAACTTCACGTTGTTCACGCATTACTTCGTCATATTCCAAGACGTTCTTACGTGTATCGTAGTTGTTCCCTTCGACGCGTTTTTGCGCAGATTCTACTTGGCGGGAGAGGAAACGGCTGGTAATAGCCATATCTTCCATCTCTTCATCCGTCACATTGAGACGCTCCCACATAGCTTTGATTCGGTCAGAACCGAAACGACGCATGAGGTCATCTTCTAGAGATAGGTAGAATTGGGAAGCACCTGGGTCCCCTTGACGACCTGAACGACCACGGAGCTGGTTGTCAATACGACGAGATTCGTGACGTTCAGTCCCGATTACGCAGAGACCACCTAATTCCTTAACACCGTGACCTAACTTAATGTCAGTACCACGACCGGCCATGTTGGTCGCGATGGTAACGGCGCCACGTTGACCCGCTTGCATAACGATTTCGGCTTCTTTGAAGTGGTTCTTAGCGTTGAGGACTTCGTGAGGAATGCCTTCCTTGGTCAAGAGATTAGACAGGTATTCAGAGGTTTCAACGGCAACCGTACCGACCAAGATTGGTTGGCCCTTGCTGTGGCGTTCCTTAATGTCAGCCACCACTGCCTTGAATTTAGATTTAAGACTTGGATAGAGTTGGTCTGGCGCATCCACCCGTTGTACTGGACGGTTGGTTGGGATTACAACCACGTTCATGCCATAGATTTCGCGGAATTCTTCTTCCTCGGTCTTGGCTGTCCCGGTCATCCCTGACAACTTCTCATACATACGGAAGTAGTTTTGGAAGGTGATAGTCGCCATAGTCTTAGACTCGTCTTCGATTTCAACGTTTTCCTTAGCTTCGATCGCTTGGTGGAGACCGTCAGAGTAACGACGACCGTCCATGATACGACCCGTAAATGGATCGACAATCTTAACCTTGCCTTCGTCGACTACATAGTCGATATCGTGCAACATAATGTAGTTAGCACGCAAAGCTTGGTCAATATGGTGAACCAAGACAGAGTTGTTGACATCGTAGAGGTTTTCCAGACGGAAGACACGCTCAGCCTTGTCAACCCCTTGGTCAGTCAAGGCAATGGTCTTAGAAGTCAAGTCAATAGTGTAGTCTTCTTCAGCCTTCAAACCTTTAGCGAAGTAGTCTGCCCGGGTGTAAAGGGCGGTTGATTTCTCAGCTTGACCAGAGATAATCAATGGCGTACGAGCTTCATCGACTAAGATGGAGTCTACTTCATCGACTACCGCAAAATGCAATGGACGTTGTACCATTTGCTCCTTGTAAACCACCATGTTATCACGGAGGTAGTCAAAGCCTAATTCGTTGTTAGTAGAATAAGTGATGTCACAGTTGTAAGCTTCACGCTTCTCAGCAGATGACATGCTGTTGAGGTTGAGCCCGACAGTCAAGCCTAGGAACTCGTAGACAGCCCCCATTTCCTTGGAGTCACGAGTTGCTAAGTATTCGTTAACGGTCACAACGTGAACCCCTTTGCCAGTTAGGGCATTGAGGTATACCGGCATGGTTTCGGTCAAGGTTTTCCCTTCACCAGTACGCATTTCGGCAATGTTCCCGCCATGGATGACAATCCCACCTTGGATTTGGACGCGGTATGGGAAGAGACCCAAGACACGACGGTCCGCTTCACGCACAACAGCGAAAGCTTCTACCAAGAGGTCGTCTAATTTAGTACCTGCTTCCAGGCGTTTCTTGAATTCAGCCGTTTGGGCGCGTAATTCTTCATCGCTCATGGCCTTGTATTTGTCTTCTAACGCCATGACTTGGTCGGCAATACGACCTGTCCGGCGCAATTCTGCTTTATCGTTTTCAACGAGGTTTCTTAGAAAATTAGCCATTAATAATCTCCTTTGTTTATCTACATCATAAGTTATGCCTAATGCATCTATTCTATTATAGCAGAATTCATGCAGAATTTGAATGTTTTTATACTAAAAAATGAAAAAAAGCCAGGCCGAAACCCTTGTCCGCCTGGTTGGAATCTAGCATCATGATAATGTCCCAGCTCGCCTCCATGAACACAAAGCTAGTCTCCACCATAAAAAGAAGGGCGAGACTCCTGTCTCGCCCTCACAAATTCAACTTTAGCTTAGAGTTCTGCCGTCTCAATCAGACCATAGCGGCCATCTTTACGACGATAGACAATGCTGAATTCTTCTGTTTCTGCGTCTGTGTAGACGAAGAAGTCATGGCCCAGCATGTTCATTTGTAGTACCGCTTCTTCGCTGCTCATTGGTTTGAGGCTAATGCGTTTTGACCGCACAATATCTAGCTCAGGTTCTTCGCTAGCAAGTTCACTTGCCTGGTTGAGGAGCGCATCATAAGCCCCTGCATCGCCATGCACTTCGCGATATTTACGGTGAATTTTTGTTTTATGTTTACGCACTTGGCGTTCGAGTTTATCAACCACCAGGTCAATACTTGCATATAAATCTGGGTTGGTTTCTTCCGCACGCAACACTAGGAAGGAGAGCGGAATGGTCACTTCGGCTTTAGCTGTCTTGTCGGGATATACCTTGAGGTTAACGTAAGCCGTCGCATCTGGCACATTGTCGAAGAAACGCTCTAACTTGCTGACTTTCTTCTCTGCATAATCACGGATGGCTTTGGTCACTTCAATATTTTCTCCGCGTACATTATAGTTAAACATAACCGAATCCCTCATTTCTGTTGGTGATTAATAGGGTTAATCCCGGGATCTTAATCCTATTGTCAAGCAGTTTATCTTCTGCTTATGCTTATTATAGCATACCCATCCTAAGATTGAAAGCGGAAACACTCAATTATTTTTCGACTCTCCCCTCGCGGAATAAAGAAAAGGAATAGAGGGGGATTTGCCGATTTTTTGCTACAGGATACAACAAGGATTTGGCCCGCAAGAGGGTGCTCCCAGTTGTGTAAACATCATCAAAGAGCCACCATTCGCCCCTAGGCAAATGAGCTAACACCTCTTCCTTGAGGGCAAAAACTTGGCCCAGCGCTAGGCGTTGTTGCCGGCTCTTGCTAGCTTGCTTGACTCCATCCCCCACATAGTCAAAAGGACAAAAAACCTTCAAACCCGCCACTTCTAAGAGCTGGCGTGTGGCGTGAAATTGTCGTTGGGCCAAACTGGCTGGCGACGAGGGCAAGACCATCCACTGGGCCTTTGGATGTTGGCTGGCAAAGGCCCTTAAGCGCTGAGCAGGGGCCTGGGCCTGGCGGATATCTCCTAAGTATTTGTAGCTGTGGAGCCACTGGCGTAGGGCTCCTTGATAGGGACAGAGGGCCTGGTGATGGATTAAGTCAATGGGATAAGAGCTGAGCCAGGCCTGACATTCTTGGCAATAGGCATGTTGATCCTGCCAGATAGCTACGGCATGATAGGGATCCTGGGCCTGCTGGGACAAGGCCCGACCGCAACCCCAGCAAATGACCTGGCCTTCAATCTGAGTCTGCCAGAGATCTTGGCAGGCGCGACAGAGAACTGACTCCGGCAAGGGACCCCAAGCTAGGTAGTCCCAGATGGTCGGGCCCTGATGGCAAGGTTCTTGGCACATGATACACTTCAAAACTTTCCACCTCCTAGTTGGCCCGCAAAAGCCCACGCGCCTGAGCTGTCTGATTGAGGGCGACAAGTTGCTGGATGGCCTGGCGCATGGCAAGACTTTGCCCCTGATGCAACCACCAAAGAGCGCCTGACGGTTGATCAGCGCTTCGCCCTACCCGCCCGCTCATTTGCATGAGACTGGCTCGCGTATAGAGTTCATCATCCGCTCCCAGAATACAGACCTGGCAATGAGGCAAAGTCACACCCCGCTCTAAAATGGTCGTGGTCACCAATAAATCCAGCCTGCCTTGTCGTAGCGCCGTTACCTTGTCCTGGCGCTTAGGGTCACTGGCATGAACTGAGCTTAGCGCCAGGCTAGGCAACAAGGGTTTCAAGAGCTTGGCACAGGCTTGGGCCTGGGGAATATGGGGCACAAAGAGTAATTTTGGCCCCTCTAGATGGCCGAAGCGCCGCAAAATCTGCTTAAGCGGCCGAATCAAGCGACCGGCAGCTAAGCCCTTAGGCCAGTCCCCTACCCACTGGAGCTCTGGCAGGGGCAAAGGATGTCCATGATAGCGAGCCGGCAGTTGTTGGCAGACCAAGCGCCCCGCCTCCCAGTCAGACAAGAGCCGGTCATCCGGTGTGGCGGTCAGATAAACTAATAAACCTCCCGGCTTAAGTGCCCGTGCCACTGCCTCATGCAAGGCACGAGAATCCACATAGGGAAAGGCATCCACCTCATCTACAATCAAGCAATCAAAAGCCTGATAAGCACGTAGCAGTTGGTGAGTTGTCGCCAGTGTTAGCGGCTTGAGCTCATATCGATCCTGGCTCCCCCCATAGAGAACCTGACAGTCTAAGCCAGCAAAGGCTGCCTTAACCCGAGGCGCCAGCTCTAAGCAGACATCAATTCGGGGCGAGGCCAGACAGACTCGGCCACCATCCATGAGCACCCGTTTCAACAAAGGGAAAACCAACTCGGTCTTGCCGGCGCCTGTGACCGCCCAGACTAATTGTGGTCGCCGCTCCTGGCCCCGCCAGGTTTCAACCAGCTTCTGAGCAATCTCAGCCTGACTTGGGGTCAACTCTCCCTGCCAAGTCAGCGGAGACTGGCTCAGAGGCCTTCCGGCTGGAGCCGGCTGACAATACAGCCTCTGGCCTGACATGACTCGACCTAGAGATAGGCAGTCCAGGCAATAAGTCCTAGGCTGACCATCCAGCCCCTTGAAGGTCCAAAACTGATGTGGATCCTGGTTACCACAACGGCCACAGACCCAGGGCGGACCCGTCAAGGCAGGCTTTGAAGGCAGACTAGCTAGCCAAGTTTCTAGGTTCTGCCCCCTAGCTTCCGTCAACTGCCACACTTCTTGGACTTCTGCCTGGGTCAAACAGCGACCTGCTAAATTATCACGGACTTCCATCTCGATCCCCCCCTCTATAAATACCCAAAAGAGGGGGACTTGGCACTTTTTAGCTTCTAACATTTTGATGACAAAACAAAAAGACTAGAACCCCTTAGGTCCTAGCCTTGATTATTTTAGTCTTGTTGTTCAACGAATTTCCAACTTGGGTGGATGGTATTCATTTCTTGGGCGATGTTAAGACAGTGGTCACCAATCCGCTCGAAGTCGGTCAGAATCTTGGCAAAGTGGACACTGTTGCTAGTCCCACAGACCTTGCTCTTAAGACGCTGGATTTGCATGCGTTCGAAGGTCTCGTAGGCTTGGTCGATTAATTGTTCCTGGTTGTTGATTTCTTCTAGGTTATCGCCCAAGGTTTCCTTAAGCTGGTCTAAGATTTCTAGAGCCAAGTGCGACATGGTCGCCAACTCTTCCCGCGCTTCTTCAGACAGGTCGTGCTTGCTGCCTTGAATCAAGAGGATACGCTCCATAATGTTGGTAGCATGGTCGCCCAGACGCTCTAAGTCAGAGGCAATCTTGACATATTCCCCACTCTGCAAATTGGCATCGTGGGTCAGAGACATGGCCGCATATTGGACAATCTGCTGGTTGAGCTCGTCGATGTCCTGCTCACGACTCTTAATCTCGGCCACCTTATCCTCAACATCTGTCTCATCATAAATGCTGAAGGCCATGGCTACGTTTTGGCGTACTAAACCTAACATATTCATGACTTCCTTGTAGAGTTGGGCACCCATCATAGTGGTTAAACCGACATGGTACTCTTGATTAAAGATATTGAAATCCAAGTGACGCACCACACTTGGTGTTGGTGCTTCTGGTAAGTTTGGCAAGAAAACATAGGTCAGACGCACCAATTGTTCCCCGAATGGCAAGAGCAAGAAGGTAGTCACCACGTTGAAGATAGTATGAACGTTGGCGATTTGGACTGGCACATTGCCTGGCGTCAGGCCTTCCATCCAGTGGACAAATGGCGTTGTCATGCTAATGGCCACAAAGATAACTGTCCCAATTACGTTAAATAAGAGGTGAATCAAGGTCGCCCGCTTAGCATTACGCTCAGAGCCAATCGAAGCCAGAATGGCCGTAATACAGGTCCCGATGTTCTGCCCGAAGAGGACATAAATGGCGCTTGGCAAGGTAATAACACCGCTGAGGGCCAAGGTCTGCAAAATCCCGACTGAAGCTGAACTGGACTGAATAATCGCCGTAAAGATGGCCCCGACTGCAATCCCTAGCAAGGGATTCTCGAATTTAGCCAAGAGCCCGGTAAATTCTGGCATATAGCGGAGCGGCTCCATGGATTGCGACATATGTTCCAAACCCATGAAGAGCATACCAAGCCCTATTAGAACTTGTCCTACAGCTGCGGAACGGCCTTTGGCGGCAAACATGGCCAAGAGAACCCCGGCGAAGAGGATAAGTGGCGCATAGGCCGAGAAATTCAAGGCAATCAACTGTCCGGTAATGGTGGTCCCGATATTGGCCCCCATGATAATCCAGACCGCGCTTTTGAGGTCCATCAAACCTGAGTTAACGAAACCAATCGCCATGACCGTGGTCGCGGAAGAGGACTGTGTCAAGGCTGCGACTAAGGCACCGACCCCTACCCCAATGAAGCGGTTAGCGGTCAACTTCTCCAAAATCTGCTTGAGACGACTGCCGGCAGCCGTTTCTAGCCCTTGAGACATGAGAGTCATCCCGAAGAGGAAGAGCCCCAAACCACCCAAGAGGCCGAAAATATTCGTTAATGCCATGTGATAATTCCCTTTCTTTCAATAGACACGATGATTTTAACTAACTATAGTATAACAAGACTTATAAGGAAAAAAAAGAAGAAATTAAGAGCGGCACAATGAAGTGTCGCTTACTCCACAAGCAAACGACACTTTCTGTCTTTATTGGGCACCCAAGAGGAGTTCCTTCATATGAACTAGTTGGGTGATGGTTCGGTTAACAGGCGTTGAGATACCAGCTGCTTCACCAATTCGGGTTACTGCCCCGTTGATGTAATCCACCTCAGTCAAACGACGGTTGATAATCAAATCTTGGTACATGGAAGCATGGTGCTCACGAATCTTAAGGGAAGCAGAGATAATGAATTGAGTCAGTTCTGCTGGGTCAAATTCCACCCCTTGGGTTGCGGCTACTGCCGTGAACTCTTGGGCGATAGCAGACACTAATTCTTCCGTGTAAGGATTGTCGAAAAAGCCACCCAGGTCGCATTCCAACAAGGCAGTTGGTGCGTTACCGCAGGCATTGACGCAGGCTTTGCGCCAAATGGCTGCCTTGACATTTTCGCTGTAACTAGCTTGCAAGCCCGCCGCATCTAAGGCTGCCACAATGGCTTGGGTCTTAGCACGAGCACTTGGTGTGTCGACAAAGTTTTGCAGGGACAGGCTTCCCACGCCATGCAGTACTGCCCGGCCTGGTCCATCCAAAGCGGCTGACCAAATGGTAGAGCCCATGACTAGGTTCTCTTCGGCCACATATTGCTTCATGACTAGCTCGTGGCCTAATCCATTGAGTAGGCAGACCACCGCGGTGTCAGGTCCGAAGACCGGTTGAATGGCTGATAGCATGTCCGCCAACTGCATAGCCTTGGTGAAGACGATGACCACGTCCACTTGTTCGGTCACTTCTTCCGGATAATAGATAGGAAATTGCTCCACCACTTCCTGACCATTCCAGTCGACATGTAGGCCATTTTGGCGGATGGCTTCAATATGAGCCGGCCAGCGGTCGATTAAGATAACCTCTTGGCCACTTTGTTTAAGTTGATAGGCAAAACGGCAGCCCATAGCGCCGGCACCAGCAATTGCAAATTTCATAGTTTTGTCTCCTTTTCTTGAATTAGATGGTAATACGATAGTTTTCTGGGTCAATCCAGCCCAGACGGGTGACGAAGAGGTAGTCGCTAGCAAAGCCCAAAACAATTGGGGCCACGACGAAGAGCAAGACCGTTACAAGGCCATTCCCGGCTGTCCAACCCACGATATTGAGGTGGTTGACGGGACCTACTAAACCACTGAGGCCAAAGCCAGCTGATAGCGGCGTCCCCTGAATATAGAAGACGGAGGCTAAGAACCCCATAATACCCGCATTGAGGCAGATTGGCAACAAGAGTTTAGGATGGCTGATAATGTTAGGCATGGATAGCTTAGGCGAGCCAATGAAGTGGGCGATACAGGTCCCTAGGGAGTTAACCCGACGACCCGCAATGGCCAAGGCGAAACCACAGGCTACAATCCCTAGGTTGGCCGCCCCTGAACCGACGCCCGCCAAGGAAATGGCAATCCCGATGCCGACTGAAGAAATAGGCGATACAATAATCAGGGCAAAAATAATCGCCAGACAGATACAGAGAGTGGTCTGCTCTAAGGTCAAGAGATGGGCGATAAATTCCCCAATCTTACCGGTAATGAGGATAAAGTATGGATAGAGCACACGGCCCAGGCCACCCGCCACAATGACGGTTAAGGTTGGAATGACCAGAATAGCGTAAGCCCCCACCAGTGGGCGCAAGAATTGAATGACCGCTACTGCCAATCCGGCCGTCACACACATGGTGATAATGTCCCCCGTCCCCTTAAGCTGCAGGCCAGACTCTAGGAATTGAAGGGAACCACCTGCCAACATGGTGGTCATGCCGACCGTAATGGTCTCTAGGGGATTGAAGGCGAAACGAATGGCAACCGCCACCCCGATCGCAAAGCCAACAAAAGTATTGGTGGCACTGACAATCTGGGTCATGAAGGCCAAGGCAGGGAAACTTGGCGTTAAGGCCTTGAAGAGTTCTCCTAGGAGAGCCCCGGGAATCAAGGCAGCGATGACCCCTAGGGCGGAGCCATTTAAGACATTCATTAGGAATGATTTGAAGGATTTCATCATAGGATTTCCTCGCTTTCATCAAGTTTACAAGTACTAGTATACCCTAAGCAAGACCACAAAAAAAGAGGCAGGTGCCATAAACCCGTTCAGACAGAAAAATAAGCTAGGACCTGAAGGTCCTAGCTTAATCGCTTATTGTTACTGATGGTGGTGACAACAACCCTTGGGATGGGGCTTGGGACTACCATCTGCTAGGGTTGAGCGTCTTAAGGTAAAGTAGTCCGGCACCGGGTCCTTCCCCCCTGCCACAAAGGGATGGCAGCGACTTATCCGCGCCAAGCCCATGATGAGGCCTTTGAAGGCGCCATGTTTTTCAATGGCATGGATAGTATAGGTGGAACAGGTCGGACTATAACGGCAACTAGGCGGGAAGAGTGGCGATAGGGCCAACTGATAGAAGCGCACTAGCTTAATGAAGAGCCAACGAAACATCCTATCACCCCTTCTGGAGGAAGGTCCGGAAGAGCCACTGAATGATCTCACTGGACAGGAAGGTGAAGAAGAAGAGGGAAGCTGGCCGGTAGAGCAGCACCATCTTGACGAATTCTTTGAAGGTGATGTTGGACATACCGGTAATCATACAGAAGATATCGTCCGGGAAGATGGGCGCCACGAAGCCGATTTTAAGCAGGCGACGGAAGCCCGGGCCATCATTCATTTTGGCGATGTAGTGGTCGTACTGCTTGTCTGACAAGAAGGCCTTGATGAAACTGGAGCCAAAGCGCTTGCCGAGGAAAAAGTTAATGCAGGAACCGATGACCATACCCGTACAATTGAGCAGGAAGCCGCCAAAGTGACCGTAGATGACGTCGCCGATGACATTGTGTAGGCCCCCGGGAATAATGGGATAGATTGTCTGGGAAATTTGTAATAAGAGGAAGAGTAAGGGACCGAATATCCCCATACTTTTAAGCAGTTCTCCAAAGCCCCCGCCTTCCTTAAAATAAGGCGAACTGGCAATAAAGACTGAGCCCGTAACGGTCAGAATCAAACCTACTACGGTGAGAATTTGAATCAGTTTCCGTTTTTTCTCGAGCGATAGCTTGCTCATAGCGTCTACTCCTTTAAGTCATGTCTCACGGTTGTCCCTTGGACAGACCGTCAACAAGTCTACTATACACTAAAAATCTTATTATGTCAGTAATGTTAACTCTTTTTTAGGATTTGATGTCAAAGTACTGACTCCCCTAAACAAAAAGTAGCCAGAACTAACGACGCTCTGGCTACTCGACTATTAGAATTTCAAGTGTGGTTCTACCACAATCAGATCCTTGCTGACCTGGTTGAGGACTTGGCAACCGGTCTCTGTCACCAAGACTAAGTCTTCAATCCGCACCCCTACCTTACCTGGCAGGTAGATACCTGGCTCGATGGAGAAGATTTGGCCGACTTGGGCCTGAGCTTGGTTGAACTCGGAAACGTCCCCTGCTTCGTGGACTTCTCGTCCGATGAAGTGGCCGGTCCGGTGGGTGAAGTATTCCCCGTAGCCAGCCTCCTCAATGACCTGGCGCGCCGCCCGGTCAATGCTGGCCAAGGTCACACCTGGCCGGACTGCCTTAATGGCCGCTTCTTGGGCCTGACGCACGGTCTCATAGACCCGCCGAGACTCCTCATCCGGCTCCCCGTAGAAGACGGTCCGGGTCATATCAGAACAGTAGCCCTTGTAGGTAGAGCCGATATCAATCACCACTGAATCACCTGGTTGAGGGCGGTCGTCATTGGTTTCGTGGTGGGGATCCGCCCCATTGGCTCCGTAAGCAATAATGGGTTCAAAGGAGAAGCCTTGGCAGCCCAAACGCTGATAGATACCAGCCAATTCGCTGACCATTTCAGATTCTGGTAAGCCATCCGCCACTAAGTTAATCAGGGCTAGGGTTGCCTGATCATTAAGGGCAGACGCCTCTCGCATGATTTCTTGCTCCTCAGGTGACTTGATGGCCCGCAGGTCATCTACCAAATAAGCAGCATTCACCGGCTGCAAATCTTGGCGGGCCGCCATCAGATCCAAGAGAAAATGACTTGGCCAAACCTTATCAATCCCCGTTTTACCGGGCACCAGACTTTGGGCCAACCAGCTGATGACTGGCTCCCCATCACGGTAGGTCACAATCTCTAAGTCGTGTGCTAAGTCGCTAGCCTGTGGGAAGAGTTGGTTGAGATAGAGTTGATGACGACCGTCAGCTGCCACCTTGAGCAGTAAGAGCCGCTCTCCCGGCTGGGTCTCATAGCCAATCAAATAAGCAATACTTGACGGGTCAGTCACTAATTGTTGGGCAATCCCCGCCGCCTTGATCCCCTGAACTAGGGCTTCTAATCGTTCAGTTTGCATGTATACGCGCTCCCTTCTTCTTTCCCTTCTATTATAGCACAGGGATTTGCTGTGACCCAAGACAAAGCCATAAGAAAAGGCTGGGAACTCGTCCCAGCCTCGGTGCTGTCTATTCGATAATTTCTGTCTCTAGGACACCTGCTGCTTCAAAGGCAGCCGCCAACTGGCAGAGGACCCGTTCCTGGCCTTTGCCGGCCCAAAGCTGGACACCCAGCGGTAGGCCTTCTGACGATTTACCCAGCGGCAACATGATGGCCGGTTGACCAGCCAGGTTCTGGAGGAAGGTCCAAGGCGTGTAAGCCCAACTATCCTGCCAACGCTCCATAATGAGGTCGGTGCGAGCTTCTTTGGCTAAGCCCTCCTGATTCAAGAGGCGCTGAGCCATCTCCGCTGAAGCCGCAAAACTCCCATGCAGGGGCGCCGGCCCATTGGTCCCAGGCGTCAAAAGTAAATCATAGTCCTGGAAGAAATTCTCCATTTCAGCCGCTAGCTGATCCCAACGACCCAGCAGCTGGCTGTAATCGGCAGCATCCCAAGGCAAGCCGGCCTGGTAGATGCCCCAGGTCATTGGCTCCATATCGTCTGGCGTCAAGGCGCGACCCAGACTAGCCTCAAATCCTCGCATCATGGCAACCGTCTCAACTGCATTCATGGTGGTATAATCACGCGCCGCCGCAATGACATCCACTGGGAAGTCAACTGGGACGAGCTCATGACCCATGCCTACCAATCGTTCTACCGTCTGGCGCAACAAGTTGGCCACATCTAAGCGAACTTGAGGTGTTAGGGGCGAATCCAGCAGATAGGCGATTCTAAGCGGACGCTGAGGCAAGGTCAGGGGCCCAGGACTTAAGCGCGGCACCATGTAAGGTGCGGCCCACTGTTCCACCTGCAGCCCCTCCAATAAGGTCCAGGTATCCCGTACCGACTTGGTCAAAGCAAAATGTACCGATGCCCCCTGCCAGCCCCGGTAGCCATCGGGGCCAACTGGCACCCGGCCACGGGAAGGCTTGAGGCCAATCAGACCACAGAAGCTGGCAGGAATCCGGATAGAACCCCCACCGTCACTGGCTGTGACGATTGGCACCATGCCAGCCTTGAGCGCAGCCGCCGCCCCACCACTGGACCCGCCCGCATTGCGGCTTAGATCCCCAGGATAGCTGACTGCCCCGGTAAACTGGGCATCGCTAATATTCTTAAAGCCAAATTCCGGCACATTGGTCCGGCCTACCACGATAAAGCCCAAAGCCTGGATGCGTTCTACGAAATAAGAAGTCTGGTTAGCCACATAGTCCGCCATAAGCTGGGCCCCCGCATAAGAAGGCTCACCAGCTTGGAGCTGGCCCAAGTCCTTGAGCAGAATAGGCACCCCAAAGAAGGCAGGCAATTCCTGACGTTCTGACTCTGACAGTTGACGCCAGAGTTGGTCATGAGCCTGAGCTTGGGCCCGCGCACTGTCGGCTTGGACATGGGCAACCGCATGTAGGCTAGGATTGAGGGCCTGGATATTGTCTAGGGCCCAGTCCACCAATTGGCTGGCCGTCAAACGACCGGCCTTGACTTCTTGCGCGTAGTAAGTCGCATCTTGCTTAAATAAGGGCATCTTCTGGCAGCACTCCTTTGGCTAAATCATCGAGTAGTTGGCGCTTGTAATGAAGAAATTCTGGACTAAAGCCAATGGCTTCAAAGTCCGACTTATCCAGTTGAATATCGTGGACAGCTTGCAGGGTCCCTGGCTTGCCGCCCATAACGTAGACCTTGTCAGCCAAGATCAGGGCTTCATCCACATCGTGGGTGATGAGCAAAGTCGACCATCCCATCTGCTGCTTGTAGTGGAGGAACCACTGATGTAGCTGGCGCCGGGTCACCGCATCCAAGGCACCAAAGGCCTCATCCAAGAGGACCCATTGGCGCTTGAAGCAGGCCGTCCGTAGGAAGGCTGCCCGCTGGCGCATGCCCCCTGACAGGGACTTAGGATAGTGATTGGCCCAAGTCGCTAGCTTGAATTCTTCCAGTAGCTGCTTGGCCTCGGCACGGGCCTGGGACTTCTTAACCCCCGACACCACTAGGGGTAGGGCCACATTGTCCACCAAGGTCAAATGCTCGAAAAGCATGTCCTTTTGCAGCATGTAGCTGACCTGGCCGGGTTCCAGGGGCTGTCCCGCTAGGCTAATGGAGCCTGACTGGACCGGCAAGATACCCGCGATTAAATTAAAGAGGGTGGTCTTACCGACCCCGCTTCGACCCAGGATAGCCACGGTCTGGCCCGCTGCCACCTGAAGATTAACATCTTGGATGACCATTTGCTGGTCGTAGCCGTAGGCTAAATCCCGAATTTCTAGCACCTTACTCCGCTCCTAAATATTCATTGCTAAAGTATTGGCCCTTAGTTAGGTCGCTTTCGACCAGTTTGTTGTCGTAGAGCCATTGATAGAAGGCATTCCAACGCGCTGGATCGAATTGGCCCCATTTGGCAGGATCGCTAGCGTAACGCTCGCTCAACCATTTTTGGGAAGCCACGACGAAATCACGTTGGTCCTTCAATTCTGGGGCCGCTTCAATCAGAATGTCGGCCGCTTCTTCTGGATGTTCCATAGCATATTGATAGCCCTTCTTGATGGCTGCCAAGACCTTCTTGGCTTGATCTGGGTGGGCTTTGAGGTAATCATTGTTGGCAATAATAACTGGTGAGTAGAAGTCCAATTCTGGCGCGATGTCCCGAATTTGGAAGAAGGTGGTGGACACCTTCTGGAAGCCTGCCAAAATCCCATCCCAAGCATAGTAAACCCAGGCTGCATCGAATTGGTTATTGACCAAGCCGATAATGGAGTTGTCGCCATCATTTGGCACTAGGCTAGCCTTGGAGAAGTCCCCGCCGGCCTTCTTAGTCATGTATTCCATCATCTTCAATTCAATTGGGTCATTCCAAGTGCCGTACTTGTGCCCTTCCAGACCTTTAGGATCCTTGATGCCGGCTTCTTCCTTAGCAATAATACCGGACGTGTTGTGTTCAATAATAGCCGCTACCGCCGTTACTGGCAAGCCACCCGCAAATCGCTTAGCCAAAGAATCTTGGAAGGCAATCCCGAAGGCCGCCTTACCTAGCCCCACTAATTCAGTGGTTGAGCCTTCAGGTGGACGTTTGATATCAACTTCCACGCCCACTTCCTTGAAGTAGCCCTTGGCTTGGGCGACGTAAAGCCCGGTATGATTGGTGTTAGGTACCCAGTCTAGAATCAGGTCTACCTTGTTGTCATCACTTGATTGAGCGGCTACGCTTGGTAGTGTGGTCCCAGCCAAAGATAGGCCGGCAAGCAGGGCCGCGAATTTTTTCATCCATTTTTGCATGTGTGTGTCACTCCTCTAATCTTAGGAAATATGGGGGGCCTTGCTTGAGCGCCAAGGCAAGGCGAGTCGTTCAATTAAGGCAACTAGGCCCATAAAAATCAAACTCAGTGCTGAAATGAGGAAAATGACCGCGAACATCTTGTCGTAGGCGAAGGCCTTCTTGGTCTGAATCATATAGACACCCAAACCCTCGAATCCCCCTAGCCATTCCGCCACAACCGAACTCACGAAGGCGTATGAGACACTGACCTTAAGCCCGGAAAAGAAAAAATGTAGGCTGGTCGGTATCTTAACATAGCGCAAGGTCTGCCAATGACTGGCTCCCATCATGTTCAGCAACTGCAAGGCATCCTGGTCACAATGGGCGAAGCCACTTAAGATACTCATGATAATCGGGAAAATCGTGGTTAAGACCACCAAGACAATCTTAGGCGTCATCTCATAGCCCAGGGCCAAGACCAAAATCGGGGCGATGGCCACCGTCGGCACAGTCTGAGATACGATTAAGAGTGGGTAGAGGGCCCGGTGGACCCATTTGAAGCGGTCCATGATGACCGCCAGAATAAAGGCCAAGACAATCCCAATGCCCAGCCCGATAAAGGCCTGGATCAGGGTCACCCGACTATTGCGCCAGAGGTTAGGGGCATCTTGCCAGATAGCCGCCAGAACCGCCGACGGAGCCGGGATAATAAAACGCGGCAGCATACCCAGTCGAGCCGTCACTTCCCACAAGGCCAGGAGTCCTAAGCCTGTCAGCCAAGCCACACTTGATTCAAACCAGCGATGCACTCTCTGTTTAATGGTTACCGTCTCCTTTCTATTGAGAATACGTAACACCCACTTGCGTTTGGACTCGATAAAAAAAGACCCATCCCAGCATGACGCGCAGGATGAGTCCATCAATCAGATTCAACTTGCCACATCCCTACGTAAGTATTAACTTCATCAGGTTATGAGGGTCCGAGGCAAAGCCCCATCTCAGCCGCAGTCGCGGCTCCCCTTGTGTTACCTCTATATTATATGCAAGTTGATGTAAGAATGCAATTGCGGTGCTTGGGGGATGGGGGATAAAAAAGCGCCAAGGGTTGCTACAGGAGCGTGCCTTGGCGCTGATATAATCTGTTCAGTCTCCAAAAATCCGAAGTAGGCAACTCTATCTATCAAAGGTTACTTTGTTTCTCGAAATCTTTAGTTCTAGGTTTTTATAGTAGCGGAAATACCTAGTTCCACCATCATGGTTAATATGCTTCCTCACTTTATCAATAATCTTCAGTTGCTTGATATCTGAAAAAAGATGTCCCACTATTGGGAAACGAGATATAAAATACTTCTTCTTGAATCGGCCTTATCGGCCTGCCAAAGAGGCACTTATTTTTTGATAGTGAAATCTATTGGCTTAGTCTTTGCTAGTTTTTTTACCATTATAACTAAAGTAGTTTAAGGTTGCTCAGTATAATTGGATGGTTAGCTCAGTATCGACTGACACAAATTAATACGTTTTACCAACTTGGTGAATTCTATCTTCAACACCCTTGTAGCTTGATAAAACTGCAAATTCTTTGTTTGCTATTGGAGATAGCTGTTCACCTCTTTCAAAAGTGCAGCAAATTATCACACCTATTTCTGGTGTTTTAGTTTTTTTTCACTTTGAAGAGTTCCCGATATACTTGTTCGCTTCCAAATTGCCTTGGCTCCACTTCTACAAGACGTAGGTTACTTCGTTCTAAGCGAAGAAGAGCATTTGTCAGTTGGTCAGCAGTAACAAGGAAACTATGGTCCGAAAGTCTACGCTCCCAGTTGGCTGGTAAAACTTCTTGGACGGTTACTAGATAGTCGCTAGTCGTGGCTTGTGTCAAGGTTTTTTCAATGATTTGTCCCTCTTTGACGAAAAAAATACGTCGAGTCATTCGGTCAATTTCATCTAAGTTATGAGATGAGATGAGGACGGTCATACCTTCCTTACGATTGAGTTGCATGATTAGCTCGCGTATACGAATTAGACTGGTTGGATCAAGTCCATTATACGGTTCATCCAGGAATAGGACTTGCGGCTGGTGCAAAATTGCGCAGGCAAAAAGTAGGTGTTGTTTCATCCCCAAGGAATAGGTACCTACTGCTTGATCTAGATAACTAATCATCCCCACTTGCTTCGCTGTATATTGAATTCTCGCCTTATCTAAGCCGTGCGATAGAGCAATATATTGCAAATGATCATAACCAGTGAGCTGTGGATATAGAACACTATTATCCTGCATAAAACCGATAACACGGTAGAGAGATTGTCCAACAGGCAGTGACTTATCCGCCACTATAATCGTTCCCTCAGAAGGAGTGAGCAAACCCGTTAAGGTCGATAGCAAGGTTGTCTTACCCGCACCATTAGGCCCTACGAGACCGACTACTTCTCCTGATTCGATGCGAAAATTCAACTGCTCCAAAATGTGCTTTTCCCCATAAGAGACACTGAGATTCTTAACTTCAATCATAGACTTTCACAACCTTTCATGCGATGTTGTACAAACACGTTCACTAGGCCCCCTAGTAAGCTACACATGAGTATTCCCATCCAATGTGTAAGTAGTGGCTGTTGTAAACTAACTGACATTTGTCCGTTTAGAACTTGCCCTATATCCAGATATCGGAAGGGACTGAATACCTGTGCAGTACTAGGCAATAAAAGGGTGCTCACATAACCAATAGCTAGAATACTAATCACTAAGCTAACATAAAGCACCATTGACTTGCTCCAACTAGCCACAAAGTGGCAAAGACTATTGACGAAATAAGTTACTGCTAGAAGCAACGCTAAACCTTCCAAATAGTAATACCAGAGGGGGAGCAACTCAAAATATTGGTGCGTAGCGGGCACTTGCCAACGTTGGCTAACTACGCCCCCCCATTGGGTAGCATCTACAAAATATCGCACAAATGGTAGATTGATATCACCTACGCCAGCAATGAGCATTCCCGCCAATCCTAATAAGAAAAGAGAACCTCCGCCCAGCAGACAGATCTGTTGGAAGGTAAGCCGCCGACGCAACTGGGCAAGATGGCTTGGAGACACTGGTTGAATTGCTTGGAATTTCCATCGCCCACTCTCCCTATCTTGTACAGCTGGCGACACTAGAAAAAGCAAAAGCAATCCCCACAGCAACAAGTATATGCGGTCTTGAACAAAATTTCCGATAATCCCAAGCCCCGTATAAGTCCGCATGGGCTTGCTAACACGAGCTAAATACGCTTCGAAGACTGTGATGTCAATCGCAAGCGGTGGCTCATCCTCCCCGCTACGCGGTGATTCCTCATAGCTTGGCAAATAAAGGGTCCAATATGGCCCACCCGGCACCTGATAATCAATTCCATAAAATTTCTTCCACTCAGCTATTTGATAATTTATATACGCATTAGGCATGAAAATCCAGTCCTGAAGAGGTAGTTGCGAACGATTGTCCTTATGTTGCAAGTAATCAACGTCTTGCTTCAACTCCTCATATTCCATCGTCTTGGCTAGCATCGTCTTCCCTGCTTGTAATTCGGCTACAAGTTCTGATTGGCGATTATAAATAGCGAGAGCTTCTTGATAGAGTTCTTCAGTCGGATAAGCTGAACGATAGGATGAAATATCCACCGATAATAGTTCAGACTTTTGCTCGATATTCTTGACTTGTAACTGATAGTATTGGATCCCTTGGGATACGGTATAGTAGAGAAAGAAGGCTATGAGGCTGAACACCAATTGCGCCCAGAGCGCCCCTCGCGTAATCTTGAGCCATTCAAATCGAGCCTGAAAATAACGTAATGACATATCAACTCGAGAGTGAATCTTTCCACGTTTGAGCCGTGCATAAGATAGAACTACAACTAGATACCAAAACCCTAGCAACATGCAAAGAATAAGCCCCATAGCCACTAAAAGACCTGACCATGATTGATGTAGCACGAAGCCATGAATATCCCAATAGCTGAATAAACTATAGATAGGATAAAACTTGAATAGACTACTGAATTCAGCCATTAATGTTACTGTAATCCCTAAGCCGAGCCAGACCAATATTATTCGCTGTACGAAACGATTAATGATAAGCATGAGTAACCAAAACAAGACGCTAATCCCTAGCCAGAAAACATAGAGTGCAAGCACTCCTTGCCAAAATGGCCACCCCGGTGCTAGTGGATAGTGGAGAAGAGTGATGACTTCCAACTGATCAAAGAGATAATGATAGAGTCCCCACCCTACTATAATAGACAGTCCATAGCCTAAGCCTACTATCAGAAAAACGCCCAATCGCCTGCCGAGCAAACGACCGTAGGTCATTGGCAAGGTCCTAAGATAAGACTGCTGGCTGTCAAATAGATCCCTCAATAGAGGCATTCCCACCAAATAATTAAATAGTAACAGGAGCGGAACCCCCAGAAGATAGGGGCTTGCTTGCGCCATTAAATAGCTAGACTCGCGTGTTGTCTTAGTATCAAAGCGCCCTACCTGATAACTGACCTGCCAGTCAATGACCGGCAACTCAGTTTCTAATTGTTGACGCGAAACACTAAGTAATTCCTTCCCTTGATCATTAAGGGACAGCAAGGTCCGCCAAAGCTTAAGCTTGTCTTGATTTACACGATCCCACTCCTCGTAAAAGGCTGCCACGCTATAATCAAAACGTATCGTCTCTGCCTCTTTCATGGACACTAGTAGCGGATCATCGGCCGATACCCCTTGTTTTTGTTTGGTGGAAATAGCCCAATTCAAGTCGGAAGACAAACGGTTGGCTTGTTGACTCTCTTGCCTCCGGAAATCATGACTAAATTGCCCACGAAAGAGTCCTAATCCTAATATGACGAAGAAAGGCAGGAAAAAAAGCAAACAGACAACGCGATTATGCTTGAAAAATTGTTTGAGTTCCTGTCTGAACATAACGTTTTACCCCTCTCTATAAAAAAGTGATTCATCTATCAAAAGCTTGCAAGAGTTCTTCAAATACATGATTATCTTTAATTTCTTCATATTTTCCGCAACCTACTATTTCACCTCGATCCATTAAAACTATAATCGCATTTGGATCAGACACAACTTCTAAGTCATGCGTTACAACAATTGTAATCTTGTGAGGATTTTTTCTAGTTAGCTCTTCACATTTTTTCTTAGACACTGCATCTAAGTATGCATCAGGCTCATCCAAAATAAGGACACTAGTACTTTGTAGTATTGCTCGTAAGAGAGAAATTTTTAACCATTCGCCACCCGATAGCTGTCTCCCCTCCATAAACCAAAACCCTAATTGTTCATCAATAGTGTGCCTTTCAAAAAACTTATGATCTAATTGTCCCATGCAATCGATGATATTACTATCGAGTACTATTTTATTTAACGCTATATTTTCCCTAAGCGTAAGCTCATATTTTACAAAGTCTTGAAATAGAACACCAATCTGTCGCCAATATTTAGTAAGTCGTCCATTATCATGACTAATGTCTTCACCATTTATCAGAAGTTGACCTTGTATGTCATATAGACCCATGAGGCATTTCAGTAAGGTGGACTTCCCGGATCCATTCTTGCCTATGATATAGTACTTTTCACCTTTTTTAAATGTAAAATTGATGTTTTTTAGTCGATCCTGACCATTAGTAGAAAATGATAGAGATTTTACTGATATCTCAGACACGTCTCCTATAGTGCTCATATCTTCTTTGCAATCTAGCATATGAAAGTCTTGTAATTCCACAAATTTAATAAACTGTCCTAGATATAAAAAATGACTTGATAAAGATGATAGTCTTGTGAGTACTGTCATTAGCACATCTTTGAAAGCATTTGAACTCTGCACATAGCTGTATACTGTACCAATAGATACACCTCCTGTTAGACTATCAACCATAATTAATACTATTACAGAAATACTAAAGAACAACTCTAGTATCTCGGAAATAAAACTAAATATGATTTCCCTTCTGCTCACTTCTTTATCCTCTTGGAAAAACTTAAGAGCAAGTCGATTAACCTTATCTCGGAAAAAATCATGCAAGTTATATAGTTTAATCTCTTTGATTGAGCCTTCGTTTTTTAATAAAAAGCTATAATACCATTTTTTTCTTTCATCCTCTTGCCTGGAATCTAGCAACATAAACCTCTGTCGCCCAAAGTAAATTTTACCATATGATGATATACATGATATAGTAATAACAAATATAAGCATCTGAGGCTTCCAAGTATATATTATTGTACTGAGGGAAATCATATTTAAGAAACTGATTAACAAGCCCATAATATTACTCGCATAATCAAACAAAACATCATCCTTTATCCTCTCAGCTTTTTGAACCAGATCATAAATCTCTGAATTTTCAAACATACTTAATCCAAAGGAATTTATTATGTCTAAGATATAATCATTAACATAGATACTAAGCTGCCCTCTATAACAAAACTCTAAGTATTTTGAGTAATTCGAAATCAAGAGCATAATAACATTATATGCAAAGAAAAATATGATAAACTGAATTTTATCCATCATATCGCCTTCGGAAGTGATTTCATTTAGTACTAAACTAGTTGCATATATATTTAAGCTTATGCTCCATCCAGAAATCACATTCATTATACAAACCAACATCAGCTTTTTTTTATCCACATCCCATAGAATTCTTAACACGACTTTTATAGGATATATATAAGTCCTATGCGCTTTTTCTTTCATTCTTATAACACCCTATCTACTTTACCAAAAATAAAATCCCCCTTAAACCGAGAGTTACTTTCAATACTATTCAAGGCAAGTGCAGTTCCCAAAGAGGTTGAGAGTATTAGGCTATCTACTCCAGCTTCGAAACTATATCCCTTACTATTGAACACTTCGGAATCTTTGATATACATAAATACATAGTTTATTGTATCGTCGAACTCTTTTAGCCCGCACCAATATAATTCGTATAATATACTAGCCAATCCATGACATAGATAAGGACTAGAGCTAATATAATTAGAGTTAAGTGGGTATTTAAACATCATATTTTGTACAACGCTAATAATCAAACTTCTTTTCCCATAAAGCAATGAGCGTGGCATTAAAGTATTATCTAAAGCGATTCCTAAGTACCCAGCTATCCCATAACACCAACTGTAGTCAATGTCCTTACTACAATTTAGTAGTTCATTATGAACCTCCCCAAATTTCATAGGCAATATCATTTCTTGTCTCTCAGAATAGAAGCACATTCTTTCAATGACATTTAGTACATTCCAAACATCGTCAACTAGCTCAGAACGGCACCTAGTATATTTAGATAAAACAACATAGATTCCCAGTATCCCATGAGCACAGCCTAAATTAATCAATTGGTGTTCATAAATTCCGGAAATATTTTCCATACCTTTATCAAGGAAATTTTCTATAATCCCATTTTTATCTCTGCAAATTTTTACCAACAATCTGACAATATCTAGCTCTAGAGATATTGTTTTGTCACAGCCTTGAAACTCCAATAAAAAATTTAATACTCCTAGTACTCCTGACATTAAATCTAAGTCATCTAAATAGAAAGAGGACGTCTCTAGTCTTTGTATTATTTGCTGGACCCCCTTTTTGACAATTTCAAATAACTTCCAATATATGTCCGCTTCAAAACACTCTTGGCCATATAAAAGGTACAATGCCACTAGATATCGTCCATTACCTGAGAATGTACCTACCGCGTTTTCTTCGCTGATTTGATGGGGAAACTTACTCTCTAACAAATAGTCTCTTATACTATCTTGAACTTCAGACGCAATTGTCGTGGCAGCGTTCGCATATAGCACTGCTAATTCAAGAATATCCGCATCTCTGAGGCCACTATCTTCATTGGAATAAAAATCTATAAGATATCTAACTAATATATTTTGCATATTACTCATGTGCAACCTCCATTTATAAAGTATAACCTATCTAAGGTATACTGTGTTGCCGAAAGACTGAAAGGTTATATAGCGTGATTAGCAAATCATCTTCAAATTGCCTGTCCATCCCGACAAATCGATTAACCGTCATATGTATGATTGACAACACTACATTTCTATACTTAACTGCTTTTTCGCTAGGCAATTTGAACCTCATTAAACTATCATCGAGTTCCATTTTCTTGTGTTGATTTACTACTTTTTCGTTAATTCTAGCATAGTTTTCTCTCTCTCTTTTTCTTTTAAACACTTTGAGGATATCTGCAATCTCTGAATCTGTTAGATTCATTAAAAGTAAGTATGCATAAATATAAGATACTAATTCTTCTCGATCCATTATCCCTCGCTCTATTATGTGGCGACTCTCCCATTCAAAAAAATTCACTATAGACATTGTTTGCTCTAAACCATTATACCTATATATTTCTGGGCAGAAAGATGTAAGAGCGTAATCTTCAGCACCCCAATTGTATATGCGGAATTTAAGAGCATCCAATACTCCCGATAAATCTCCTTCTCCTTCATCCCGTAATCTAACTCTCAAATGTGGACGAGGATCAGCGTACCTTATAAAGAACGACGGACGAAAACCAAATTTTTCAATTATTTCGTAGACTTCTAGTAGATTATCAGTTATAAACGTATCATGAAATCTTAGTGGCAAGTAAATACAGAAAGTGAACCAGTTCTTAAACATTTCAACATTTAGTACTTCACCTTTTCCGCAATTAGTTATACTAGGATTCCATCGTGAATCAGCCTTGCTATCATCCTTTCCTTTGAAAGAAAAAATAAACTGCGAACATCTATTTCCTAATATGTATTCCTCATCATTAGTGACGTCTTCCTCAGTCAAGACTATCTCTTCTTGCTTTAGGAGCAATTTCAATAAATATTCGATGTGTACATCATTATCAAGACAATAATATAATGTAGTACCTAGTCCGACGAGCCCTACTTGTTTTGGTATACCTAACATTTCAACATACTTTCTAAAAAACTCATATTGATCCGAGCCCATGTTAGTATTACAAGAGTTCTTCAACATATATAATTGAAAAACTTGAAATCTTATCTTCCACGACTGTTTGAATATAGTTAAATTTCGATGTCTAATACGAGGAATATAATCGAATTCTTTGAGTAAATCTCTAAAAAAATCTACGCGATTAATTTTATACTGACTCCCTATATTCAAAAGAAATGCGTACAACCTACTATAATATGAAACCCAGTTTACCATATTTTGTTGCAGAGGTATTATTTGAGCGCCATCCTCCCCTTCTGATAACAAAAGCTTATCATTCTCATAATGTACGAATACTTTTGAAAGATCGATATTTCCTCTCATTAATCTTGAACTATCAATAATCAGATGCTCGCCATAGCCCAACATTGAAGGAAGTAAATCACCCACATTTTGCTTAAATCCTGCATCTAGCAATTCAATTTCTTTACTATTCTCATCACTGCATAGGATTTCCGAGGCCTCTCGCTTTTCACTAACGCCATAATTAAATCTTGCCCAATAGTTATTTAAACCTGATTTATAAGACTCAAAATTATATATGAGCTTTAGTTGACCACTATTTTTATCCTGCATAATAGATAATGCCAGTTCGTATTTGTCATTGCTACTTTTGTTGTAACCACTTTCCATCTTCAAACTTTCTAGTTTCTTTATTTCTAAATCCGTTAGTACAACCTCTTTTTCATGCAGATAACTGCACACCTTAATTCTGTCAATCAACCATTGAAAGACATCTCCTTTATTAACGTACATCTCACGATTTTCAAGTTCCACATCTCTATTGTAAGTGTTCACTAATAAATTAAGTAGTGGTATTGGTTGATATACATCTGGACGATTTAATATCCATTGTTTGTATGTCTCTAAATACTCCCCACATATTTCATTAGTAAATAAATTCAAAACGTTACCCGCATATTCAATCTCTGCCTTATATTTCTTACTAAGCCCAAACTCTGAGTTCGAAAACTTATTTAAATATAAGTATTGATCAGATATACATATCACTTTCATTTTTTCAATAACTTCATCGTACATTTGAATTTGAATTAAGCTAGATGAATCGTTAAACTCTTCTATTTTATTTATTATTTCCTTCAATTTCCCTGAAATGCCTAGGCCAATCGATGCTTTATATATATTTTGAAGCATCTCATTTGTTGTTTGGCATCGTGTGAATATATCCGTTACTAACACCCCTAATTCCAATAACTTCTGAATATACAACCCAAAATCAGCCGGGTCTTCATTAGGAAATCTATTCATTAAATTTATAATTAACATTTGCACTGGAGTATAATTATCCACAAGCTCAATGACTGTCGAAAGCAACTCCGTCATACCTATCGTTATCGTTTTTTCTTCATTTGGCAGACTATCTGTATCAAGAATTGTTAGATATTCTTCACTTACGAGTATAAAGGGTGATATTTTGACTCTCATTTTCTTCAAAGCTACAGCATTCGAAAGAAGCTGCTCATAAAGACCTTTCAACCATAGTGAAGAAACTAGAACTCTACAGCTTTGCTCGTACTGGCAACTTGTATTCTCTGAGAAACATCCTACTGCAATTGAACTCATAGCACCAAATGGTGTAGGTCTAGCGATATATCTCGCCACATATCCATATAAAGTTTGATATATTTTCTTTCTTTTCTTGTCTGAATTACTTTCTTCATACATCTCCGTAAATTCATCTAGTGTATGACCTGAATATTTCAATGCAAATTCAAATTCTTCACCTAACTCTTTTTTTATATACTCAAGCAATTCATCAAAACTTATTCGAGTAACTTCATTAATCTGTTGATATGGATGTATGTTATATCTTACATGCCATTGATTAATTAACTTATTCTTTTTTGTCATTGTGAAGCACCTCCTAGCTCAATCAATAAAAACACGAGCATTGTAGTCGCATAAATATAATATATAATTCATAAAAGCGAATCTCAATGAGACGTCTATTATTATGTGCATATTTATAAACTTTAAGCCCTCTATATGATGGATATTAAACAATCATATAGAAGGCAACCATTGACTCAACCTAAATCTTTACGTTAACTTCACATCACATTCGTTTTCTTTGTGGGCATGTTGCATGGTTTAAATCTATTTCCATGGTATGTACAATTGTAGCTTGGTGGAGGCGTAATGCTACCGCAAAGCGTTGGGGGCATGTTAGGAATTGACTTCGAAGCTAAAAATGTCTCACCATTTTTCTTGCTTACAACATCAACTTTTAAATCAAATAACTTGCTCATTATTAAATCCTCCTATTGAGCTTGTTGAGTCAAATGGTAATCTAAGCGCAAAAATAATTGACTTTGTACGATTTATATTGTATGATTCAAATAAAAATCTAGTCATTCCCCAATTATATTAGGTTTTCGCTTAGATTAGAGACTATTTTATCATCGTTTTGCCACTTTTCGCTAAAGTGTCCCTAAACCAACGCACTTGATGCTTTTTTGCAACATCCTCTAGCCCAATACTCATAGGAGGCTGCTGATATGTCATACGGTAAACTTATTTCTCAATTGCGATACGATAAAAACCTTTCAATCAAAGATTTATGCGCTAATCAGCTTTCTCGATCAGCCTACTTTCGATTTACTAAGGGCGAAACCCAGACTTCTGTAGAAACTTTTTTCTCTATGATTAAGACTCTACATATATCGCCAGCTGAATTCGATTATATATATAATGGCTATGCTCCACCTTTATATGAAAAATTACATACTTGTATCATGCAATGTTACAAATCAAAGGACACCACTGGCATAAACTTGATTATAGGTAAGTGTGACTGCCTATCTCAGCAAGCTAATGACTGTTATCATCATGCAGGTCTACTCGCCCGCTTCTTTCTCTCAAAACTAAATAATATGCCAGTTGACATAAACATCTCAAAAGAATTTCAATCATATCTGACTCACGTAAACACGTGGCACCTCTATGAACTCCAACTATTTAACTACACTATTCCTCTATATTCTTATGATTTTATTAAGTCATCCTTATCAAGAGTAATCAAAAATTCTAAAAAGTACGATTCTTTCCCTCAAACTAGGCGTATTAGCTTCTTAATTCTGACTAATATATTTAAATTACATCTTGAGCACTTTGATTTGAAGCAGGCTTCGTTAGTTATAGACAGCCAAGCAGGGCTCCCAAGACAAGAACACGATCTCTTTGAACAACTGCATATTAAACTAAATCATGGGTTACTATTACTAGCCAAAAAGAAAGTTTCAGAGGCGAATTCGTTAATTATGCAGGTTCTTAGTGTTTCTAGGCTTCTAAATCAAAGTTCTTTATTGGAGCTAGCAATTAATGGTTACAGAGATATTTGTCGACTTTATGATATAGAGCCGCAAATATCACTACAGCAATTAATAAAATCTTCCATGAGGTTTGATAACCATGTATAATCATGCTATCAATATGCGAGCCAGAGGGTGTATCATGAATAGTGTTTTATCCGAGTAGAATATTTACTAATGTAGCAACTTATTTTCGGCTACTCATCGAATTAACGTACTATTATCTCTTTTGAAGGAATAGCGCATATTTGCTGTTTTTCTGGTGTTCAATATCCCCAAAATAGCCACTCATAAAAATCTCCAGTAGCAGTCAATAAACATACCGATATAGATAGCAAGAAAGAAGTTTATTTAGTTAGTGTTACATATAATGATGCCCTCTTATACTTCAAAAATTACAAAGGCTGAATTAGTTCACGCACTAATAGTGGGTGGAAAAACATTTCCCACTCTCTTTATTGCAAAAAAAGTGTTGCTAGTCACTCTAGCAACACTTCAATTTTACTTTGACTAGCCCAGCAGCATCTTCATGACGCCGCTATGGTCTAGTATTAGGAAGGACATAAAGAGGCAATAGACCAGCATGCCCAGTAACAAATAGGTCTCAAAGGGCACTAGTCCCGGGAAGGAGGCTTTAATCCCCTTCCTACGTCGATAGCATCTGGCCAACCAGCTCAAGCCTAGGCCACAAGAGAAGACGGCGAAAGGCTCTAAGAAGAGCCGGTAGTTAGAACTGAGCGCATCCACACTAAATAAGCCGACTGGCTGAGGCGCAATCACTAGGTAACAGACAAGCGTAAACAAGAGCTGAGCCACCACTAGGGCCCATAGGACTTTTCTAAAGGTTCTCATACCCGCTCACCTCTCCCCTTCTCTGATTAGGCATCATTCAATAAAGTTGCAAGATATGCGTAAGCCCTATTTGATCTAATATCAAAACTGACATGATGACAGCAATCAACAAGTGTCCCGTTAGCAGCATCCCTTCGGCGGGCATAATCACATTCATATTTTCCTTAATTCCATTCTCACGCCGTCTAACTTTTGCTACCCATATTATCAAAAGACCACTAACTACGGTACAAATCGGCTCCAAAAACAGCATATAGCGTGGCCCCACTGAATCAATTCCCTTAAATCCGAAGTGGGTAATGACTGTTTCAGGTGCAACAAAGACAAAACATATAGTAGTAAAGACAAATTGTATGGCCACAATAGTCCAGATTATCTTTCTGAATGACTTCATTATCATCACCTACTCAAGTATGCTAGTAGCCAACAAGGTTATTTTAATTCTAAGTTTTCCCACTCAACCTTATCTTTAGTCTCCAAAATAGGCTTTTAATAATTCGACTTGTTCTTTATTTAGCATTTCTTCCCCGCTTATCAATTTATTTAGGGCATGAAGCGGCAGGCCAGAATTATGACTCAACCTCTCCATGTACTCACTATCTTTACTTTGCAATTTGATACGTATTAATTCTGCATAGTAGGCATTTGTCACCTTAAGAACAGTGGCTTCATCCTGTACATTAATCGTATCACTTAGTAAATCAAAAACTGTCTGCAAATTCGTTAAACTAGCCAAATTTCGAATAATCTGCTTGATTTGGCGTAAGATATAGTCATTTTCAACAAACATAAGGATACCTCCCACTTAATTTTTAGGCTTAAAATTGATGGTATCTGGCTACAATACCCATCCTATAACCTTATTATAGCCCTTTGAAAAGGCTTTTACAATAGTAGGCAGTCCCCATTTTGTGCGCTTTGCTTAACTATTTTTCTTCTATACAAAGCAAAAGAGGCTAAGAAATTCTTAGCCTCCATCTATTAAGTTTATTCCGGCTTCACAAAGACACCAGACACTTTGTAGCCTTTTTCTTGGAAGACGCGCGCGACTTCCTCAGAATCTTGAGTATCCACGTGAACCACCACATTGGTCTTGTCGTCCAAGTGGTAGACGTTCATTTGGGTGATGCTCCAGTTGTGCTTAGCGGTGGTCTCACCGATGTCCTCTAGAATACCTGCCTTGTCATCGACTACTTCCACCACGAAACGAGTCCCTGGGGTGTAGTAGCCATTGATGTCAATGAAGGCTTCGAAGATGTCCTTGTCGGTGATAATCCCCACTAATTGGGCGTGGTCCATGACAACCAGGACGCCGACGTCCATATTGCGCATCTCAGAAGCAGCTTGCTCTAAGAGGGCATCTGGGCTAGTGGTAATGACGCGACGAATCATAATGTCTGCCGCTGTCGTCTTGTTGAGCAAGTAGTTGAGTTCATGCACGCTCAGGCTGGTCGCGGTAGAAGGTGAGTTCTTGGCAATGACAGACTCTGTTAAGAGCCCTACCAATTGGCCTTTGACTACGACTGGCAAACGGTGAATGTCGTGTTGGCGCATCAAGTCCAGCGCCTTAATGACAGTGGTATCTGGCGTGATGGTCACCAAGTCGGTTGACATATAGTTTTTAACGTACATTTGCTTAACCTCCTAAGTATGCTTTTTGGACGGCGTCGCTCTCGAGGAGTTCTTGGCCGGTCCCGCTCAGAACGATCTTACCGGTTTCCAAGACGTAACCCCGACTAGCAATCGAGAGGGCCATCTTGGCATTTTGTTCAATCAAGAGGACGGTGGTCCCTTGAGCTTGAATCTGTTGAATAATGTTGAAGATTTCTTGGATGAAGATTGGCGCCAAGCCCATGGATGGCTCATCCAACAAGAGTAGCTTAGGCTTGGACATGAGGGCCCGGCCCATAGCTAGCATCTGTTGCTCCCCACCTGATAGGGTGGAAGCATCCTGCTTCTGACGCTCGCCCAAGACTGGGAAGCGGTCATAGACTGCTTGTATATCTTCTTCGATATTGGCGCGGTCCTTGCGTAAGAAGGCACCCATTTCCAAGTTTTCGCGGACAGATAGGCCTTTGAAGACGTGACGGCCTTCAGGCACGTGGGAAATCCCTAGCTGGACGATTTTTTGCGCGTTGGTTTTGGTAATGTTCTGGCCTTCATAGGTCAGAGTCCCTGAAGCTGGCTTAATCAAACCAGAGATAGTCCGCAGGATGGTCGATTTACCAGCCCCATTGGCCCCAATCAGGGAGACAATCTCCCCTTGGTTAACCTCGAAGTTAACGCCACGGACTGCATTAATCATACCGTAGTTGACGGCTAAGTTCTCAACACGTAACATTAGGCGTCACCTCCTAGGTAGGCCCGGATAACATCTGGGTTCTGACGAATTTCTTCTGGCGTGCCTTGGGCCAAGAGTCGGCCGTATTCCAAGACATAGATGCGTTGGCAGATTTCCATAACCAGAGCCATATCGTGTTCGATTAGCACGATGGTCAAGCCAAATTGTTGGCGAATCTGTTCAATTAGGGCGGTTAACTCAGCGGTTTCCGCTGGGTTCATGCCGGCTGCTGGCTCGTCTAAGAAGAGGATCTTAGGTTCGGTGGCCAGGGCCCGGACGATTTCCAGACGGCGTTGTTGACCGTAGGCCAAGTTCTTAGCCTTGTCTTGAGCGTATTGGGCTAGGTCGAAGATTTCCAAGAGTTCTAAGGCCTTAGCCTTCATCTTAGCTTCTGTCTCATAGTAGGCCTTGGTCCGGAAAATGCTGGACCAGATGGCATCGTGATTGTGCCCGTGCATGGCTACCATGACGTTTTCCAAGACGCTTTGGTCTTTGAAGAGGCGGATGTTTTGGAAGGTCCGCGCCAAGCCTAGTTGGTTAATCTTATAAGGTGCCATGCCGTTCAAGGTCTTGACCCCATCAGCAGTGGATAAGGTGACAGTCCCTTCTGTTGGCTCGTAGACGCCTGTTAAGAGGTTGAAGAAGGTGGTCTTGCCGGCCCCGTTAGGACCGATAAGGCCTACAAGCTCTTGCTCTTCTAACTTGAGGGAGACGTTGGACACGGCCGCCAAACCGCCAAAGTTTTTGGTAAGTTGATTGACTTCAAGTAAGGCCATTAGACTGCTCCTTTCTTCGCTTTATTCTTGGTTAAGAGGGAGCCTAGACGTAATTCCCAGGTTCCTAGGAGACCACCCGGTCTGAAGATCATGATTAGGATGAGGGCGATGGCATAGATGACCATACGAAGCTGCCCATAAGGTTGTAAGAGGGTGTTGAGAATCCCTAAGACCACGGCTGCCACGAAGGAACCGGTGAAACTCCCAATCCCGCCGAATACGACGATAATGAGGACATCAATGGATTTGTTGAAGGTGAAGTCCCCTGGGGTGACAACCCCGATGTTACCAGCATAGAGGGCACCACCGATAGCGGCAGTAATGGCACCTAAGACGAAGGCGATAACCTTGTACTTAGTCACGTTAACCCCCATAGACTCTGCGGCAATCTCATCTTGCTCGATGGCATAGGTTGCCCGGCCCGCACTGGAGTAGAAGTAGTTGAGAATCAAGATAGTGGTCACAACCATGAAGAAGTAAACTAATGGCCAGGTTGCCACTTTAGGAATGGCGTTAATCCCTTGTGGCCCGTTGGTTAGGGACTTGTAGTTGGTGATGACTACCCGGATGATTTCAGAAACACCTAGCGTGGCGATGGCCAAGTAGTCCCCGCGTAAGCGCAAGGTTGGAATCCCGACCAAGACTGCCAAGACTGCGGCGACTACCGCACCGACTAGCATCCCGGTCCAAAGACCGCCTAAATCTGCATGGCGTGTTGCGAAGATGGCACCTGAGTAGGCCCCCACGGCGATAAAGGCCGCATGCCCTAGTGAGAACTGGCCAGCTACCCCTAAGACCAAGTTTAGCCCGATGGCATAGATGACATCAATCATAATCTTGATTAAGGTAATTTGGTAGTAGGAATCGATTAAGTTAGTCGACGTTAAGAGCCACAAGAGGCCATAACCCAGGAGGGCTGCCGTCAACCAAATCAGGTTGCGTTGATGGAATCGTTGCATGTGGCTTCACCTACACTTTCTCTTTGACGTTCTTACCGAAGAGACCTGCCGGCAAGACGAGCAAGATAACAATTAAGAGGGCATATACGGCCGCATCCTTGAAGGCAGACCCCCCGAAGGCGGAGACGAAGGTCTCCAAGAGACCGATTAGGTAACCCCCGACCATGGCACCCGGAATGGAGCCAATCCCACCAACAACGGCAGCGACGAAGGCCTTAAGTCCTGGCGTCAAGCCCATGGTGGCCGCCATTTGGTTGGAGTAGAGACCGTAGAGGACGCCAGCTACCCCTGCCAGGGCAGAGCCTAGCGCAAAGGTAAAGGAAATCACCGCGTCAACGTTAATCCCCATGAGTTGAGCTGCTTCTTCATCGACCGCAACCGCCCGCATGGCTTTCCCCATCTTGGTGTACTTAACAATGAATTGTAGAGCTACCATTAAGAGGATAGTTGTCACGAAGATTAAGATTTGTTTGGAGTTAATGACCGCTCCCATCACTTTGAAGGTGGTGGTCGTAAAGCTAGTTGGGTAAGCCTTGACTTCCGGACCGAAGAAATAAATCATGGCATTTTCTAAGAGGAAGGAGACCCCAATCGCGGTGATAAGGGCGGCTACCCGAGTCGATTTACGTAGGGGCTTGTAGGCCACCCGTTCAATGGTCACCCCTAAGACGGAGGTGAAGACCATGGTTAAAGCTAAGGATAAGTAGAAGTCCATGCCCTGGACATTAACCAGATAGAAACCGAAGAAGGCCCCCATCATGAGGATGTCCCCGTGGGCGAAGTTAATCAAGCGGATGGTCCCATAGACCATGGTGTAACCCAAGGCGATCAAGGCATAGATACTCCCCGTCGACAAGCCGTTAAATAGTTGTTGTAAGAACCACTGGAGGTTCATAGGCATAAGCTCCTTTCTATGTATGATGGCTATAAATTAAGTATAGCAGTCCTAAGGCTAAGGCGCCATACTTCCTCATGAAAAAGGTCGTATTGTGCTATGACTGGATGTCCAAGCAACAATACGACACTAGCATGAGGGAGTCTGCTGTCGATTACTCAGCTGACACGTTCACAGCTTCGGTAACTTCACCTTTTTCGAAGTGGAGCATTACCGCTGTCTTCACTGGGTTGTGTTTTTCGTCAAATGAGAAGGTCCCGGTTACCCCTTTGAAGTCTTTGATTTTAGCCAAGGCTTTGTTAACTTCTTGTGGGTCAGTTGAGCCTGCATCCTTGATAGCTTGCAAGAGCACGTTAGTCGCATCGTAAGAAAGAGCTGCGAAAGTATCTGGCTTCTTGCCGTATTCTTTTTCATAGGCTTCTACGAATTTCTTAACTGCTGGGTCATCGCTCTTGTCAGAGTAGTGAGAAGTGTAGAAGACGTTGTTAAGGTTGTCTTTACCTGCTAATTCAACCAAGGTGTCGTTAGCAAAACCGTCACCACCTACGATTGGCTTGTCGATTCCAAGTTCACGCGCTTGCTTGATGATCAAACCAGCTTCAGTATAGTAACCTGGTACGTAGAGGGCGTCGAAGTCTTGAGTAGAGATGTTAGTCAAGACAGTTAAGAAGTCAGTATCGTTAGTTTGGTAAGATTCTTTGGCTACGATGGTCCCGCCTTTAGCTTCAAATTGCTTAACGAAGCTGTCAGCCAAACCTTGTGAGTAGTCGTTAGCTTGGTCAACCAAGAGAACTACTTTCTTGTAACCTTGAGTGTCCGCTAAGTAGTTGGCAGCAGCCACCCCTTGGAAGGAGTCTTCGAAGCAGACACGGTAGATGTAGTCGTAGACTTTGCCTGCAGAGTCGAGGGTAATCCCGTTACCAGTTGCAGCAGGGAAGATAGCTGGTGTTTTGCCGTCGTTAGCGACTGGAATTTCTGCTAAGGCATCCCCGGTAGTTGCAGGACCTACAATCCCTGCCACGCCGGCAGCGACTAATTTGGTTGCAGCCGCAGCGGCTTCCGTCTTATCAGACTTGTTGTCTTCGACTTGCGCTTCGACTTTCTTGCCGTTAACGCCGCCGTGTTCTTCATTGTATTGCTTAACAGCTAATTTCAAACCACTAGCCATTGGCGTCCCGTAAGCAGCCGCCGCCCCTGAGAGCTCGAAGTTACCGCCGACTTTAACGGTGTCTTGGGCTGAGACAGTAGCCAATGGGGATGCGAGCAAGAGACCCGCGAAGAGTGCTGTTCCTAACTTTTTAAAATTCATAGTGTACCTCCTAAAATATGGTTCCTAAATCATGATGATGAGAAAAGTATACACTACTCCGGCTCATTTTACAATGCTTTTATTAAAGTTTTTTAATCTTTTGCTCATTTTCTTGTCTAGGCCTTATGTAGCGCGGAATCGGTGCCGTTTTGGGCAGCTGGCTGGAGGGGGATTTCTGGATTGTGGCCTGTTTTGGGCGGGGTGTTGGGGAGCCAGTGGGCCACTCTTTAAAGTGGACCACTGGCTCGGCGATTTTCCTAGATTTGGCCCTGTTTCCGGCAGTTTCCTGGGAGCTAGTGGTCCACTCTTCAGAGTGGTCCACTGGCTCGGAATTCCCTCCCAGCTTTTGCCTTGTTTTCTACGGGTTCTTAGAAAGTTAAGGGTTTTTCCTAGCTATTGTAGCGAGTTACTTGGGGGATTTGCCGGCTAACTTACTTAGCTCCCCTATTTATCTATTACATAGATAAATAGGGGGCGAGCGAGCAAAATTACGTGTCCAAAACTAAACAAAAAAGGGGCGGGTGCCCCTTTTTCTTCCTATATATATTGATGAGCTTCCAACTGGGTGGCTACTAGCTTAGCCTTGAGGCCGGCGCTACCCTTGCCTTCTAGGCGCGTCAGGGGCTCTTTGGCGAAGTAACGGAGGGAAGCAACTACTTGCCCGCCGTTTACAAAGACTTCTAGTGAGCTAGCATCTAGCCAAAGGTCTAAGTGCTTGAGCTCCTCTTCAAGCTGCATATGGCGCCATTCTTGCAGGCCGGTTAGCCAGTTGAAGCGTGCTAAACTTAGGCGGCCTTGAGCGGCCTGGTATTTGACCGTCACGTTATCATCTAAGGAGAGTTCCCAATCTGCTAAAGTCTCAAAATCCACTTGCACTCTTTGCGCCCGGCCTGCCAAATCTAGGCGGAAGTCTGCCGAGGTCCAGTCCAGCGGTTGGCTAGCTCCTGCCAGGCCTGCCAATTCTGCAATCGGCGTCTGATAGAGTTTGCCATTTACTAGGCGTAACTGGCGCGGAATGGTCAGGTGATGAATCCAATCGTCCTGACGGGTTGGGATAGCGGCCTCCTGGTCAGGCCAGGTAATGCCCATCCAAGAGTATTGAATCACCCGGACATCAGGCGCCACAAAGGACTGAGGCGCATAGTATTCAAAGCCCCGGTCACATTCCTGCATGTCAGCAAAGTCCGCATTATCGGGTAGGAAGCGAGCGGTCTGGCTATCCCAGGTCCCGACTAAGTAAGTGGTATTAAAGATATTATGGTAGCTATCTCCGATTGGGTCGACCCCTTGAGGTGAGAAGATGAAGACGGCCTTGTCCTGGCCTGTCACCTCATCCTTCAAGAAGACCATATCCGGGCACTCCCACATATAGCCCAGGGGCTGATCAAATTGGAAGATAGAACCGCGGTAGTCCCAGTCTTTGAGGTCTTTGGTGAAGAAGGCCACGGTGTCGCCGGTCTTATCTAAGCGCTGAGCCCCCAGTAACATCCACCAACCTTGGACGGTCGCATCATACCAGACCTTAGGATCCCGCACATGGCCGGTATAATCCGGCAACTGCTCAGTCACAGGGCCTAATTTGGTGAAATGAATGCCGTCTGTCGAAGTGGCAATACATTGGTAGCTGGTCCGGCGTCCTGCCTCATCCTTGGTATTGCCGGTATAGAAGAGGTAGAGGGTGTCCTCGTGGACGATGGCACCACCTGAGTAGACCCCGTTCTTATCGAACCAGTCATCGGACTTGAGGGCTACCGGCAACTGCTCATAGGTCACGAAGTCCTTGGTCCGGACATGACCCCAGTATTTGGTAGAGTGGTCGGTCGCATGCGGGTTATATTGATAGAAAATATGATAGTAACCCTGGAAATAGCAGAGCCCGTTGGGGTCATTAAGTAGCCCCTGCTCAGGCGTCAGATGGAAGTGTTGGGCGTAAGGCCCTTTGTTGCGGCTTGTCATGGCTGGTCCTCCTTTTTGATTATAGGCTAACTTGATTATAGCACAGCTGCCAGTAGGCACCTATGAAAACAGGACGAGTTGCCCCGTCCTGTCATAAGTCATACTTGTGCTTAAGCTTGTTTGTCTTCTTTGTAACCGAAGGCGTAGGTCAAGCCGAACCCGATCCCGAAGCTGACTACCAGCACCAAGAGGTAAGCAAAGATATTGTTGAGGTAGAGTAAGACCCCTGGTAAAACAGTGACAGACATACCAGTCGCTGCCAATTTGAAGAGGCCTGCTAACCAACCACCTGCAGCCCCGGCAACGAGACCCATAACGAATGGTTTACCATAACGGAGGTTAACCCCGAAGATAGCTGGTTCTGTAATCCCTAGCAAGCAGGAAATCCCTGAAGAGTATGCCAAAGCACGAACCTTGTGGTTGACTGTCTTGTAACCTACAGCGAAGGTTGCCCCTGCTTGACCTGCCATGGCAGCAGTGAAGTAAGCATTCAGTGGGTTGGTCTTGTCGCCGTTAGTCAATAATTGTAATTCTAAGAAGTTGAAGATGTGGTGAATCCCGGTAACCACGATGATTTGTTGAACACCACCGACGATGAGACCCGCTAAACCAAATGGCAAGGTCAAGATCTGCTTGGTTACGTCCAGTACGACTGTCTCCAAGGAGTGGAAGACTGGCCCAATAGCGAAGAGACCCAAGATAGACATTACCAAGAAGGTTAAGAATGGTGTCACGATTAAGTCGAAGGTATCCTTAACGTGGTCATGGAGCCATTTTTCAAGTTTAGCCCCGATTAAACCGACGAAGAAGGCTGGCAAGACAGTCCCTTGATAACCTACGACTGGAATGAAGCCGAAGAAGGTTAAGGCTTGCGCATCCCCACTAGCCACTGCATAAGCGTTAGGCAAGGCAGGGTTGACCATCATTAAACCGAGGACAATCCCTAAGACAGGGTTGCCACCGAAGACCTTGAAGCTAGACCAAGCAACTAAGGCTGGTAAGAAGGCGAAGGCGGTATCGGTTAAGATTTGTGTATAGAGTAAGAAGTTTTGGTCGATTTGTTTAGGATCGGTTAAGCCGAAGAGGCCAATCACTTCTGGACGAGTGAGGACACCCCGAACCCCCATGAAGAGACCGGTTGCCACCAAGACAGGGATGATTGGTACGAAAACGTCCCCGAAGGTCCGGATCATACGTTGTAAGATATTACCTTGTGGCTTCACTTCTTCTTTTTGGTCAGACTTGGTTACAGCGTTAACGCCCAAGGCTGATACTTCTTCATAGACCTTGTTGACCGTACCGGTTCCAAAAATAATTTGGTATTGACCAGAGTTGAAGAAAGCACCCATGACCTTGTCGGTATTTTCGATGGCTTCCTTATCAATTTTGGCTTCGTCTTTGACCATAACACGTAGACGAGTTGCGCAGTGTGCGACGCTAGAGATGTTTTCCTTACCACCTAGGTATTTGACAACATCTTGTGCGATTTCTTTAAATCCCATATGAGTTCCTCCTTCATGCAGATGAGACTAAAACAATAATTGCCTGTAGAAAAGAAACCGGTTCTCCTCTAAGCTTTATTATACTTGGAATAGAACCGGTGTCAATATAATTAAATCTGAAAATGAAATCGTCGAGCTTTCAAATTAGGTTAGACAGCTGTAACAGACTGTCTGATAACAAGGGAAGTTTCGAGCTTGCGTTTGGTAGCCGTCTCATGACCCTGAATTCTGTCTAGCAGCATCTTGGTAGCAACATAGCCGGCATGACGATAAGGATATTCTACCGTCGTCAAGCCAGGATAGATAGAAGAACCTAGGACATTATTGCCAAAACCAGCAAAGTTAATTTGCTCTGGTACCTGATAACCTGCTTCTAGGCAAGCCCGCATGGCACCAATAGCAATAATATCGGTTGCCCCCACAATCAGGCGGGGCTTATTGAGCAGCACTTGATCCCGCGTCACTTGGTAGCCATCCATGAGATTGAAGCCACAGCTGTACTCGCGGAAGCTAGTATCACCGTATTTGAGGAATTCCCGCTTAATGGCATCGCGGCGCTTAATGCCCACGGCTGGGTCGGTTGTAGTCACCGTCAAGAAGTCCATATCCCGATGGCCCATGGCATAGAGGTAGTCGGCCAACTGGCGACCCGCACTCTCCTCGTCGTAGTAGATGGTATTCTCGTCCAGGAATTCTTGGCCAATGGTCACAATGGGCACCTGGACATTCTCAAGCAGTTCAATAATCCGGTTGTCAGTATGAGACATAAGGAAGATGACCCCGTCCATCTTGTTAACTTGGAAGGTTCTGAGGGCCTCTTCTTCCCGGCTGACCGAGAAATTAGAATTAATAATTAAAACCTGATAGTTGTGCTGACGGAAAACTTCGTCAATTTCACTCAGGATACAGTTGGCTGAAAAACTATCAAGCCGTGGTATGATGACGCCAATCATACGGCTCTCCTTGGCTTTCAAGCTTTGGGCAAAAGAATTAGGCACGTAGCCGGTTTGCTTGATGACTGCCTCAATCTTAGCAGCTGTTTTCCGGCTGACGGAACCCCCGTTCAAATGTCTAGAAACCGTACTTTTGGCAACACCTGCTAATTTTGCAATATCATTAATCGTTGTCATTGTTACCCTCCTAGCGATTATCTAGCCTTCGCTGGTAGTGAGTAGCATAGAGCTTATGACAAGTGTGTCTAAGACTGCCTCGAGGGCGTCTGGACTAAATCTTACTAAAAATCTCTTACGCTTGCTTCACTTACATAATTTCAACATTAACTTACATTAAATCCAAGTAAATTCAAACGGAAAATACAAAAAAATGTCAAAAGATTGTGTATTATGCCCTGCCCACAAACTTTTGACGCCTATTTACCGTGTTTGAATTCGTTTTATGACTTGGAAAACTGCCCACTAGCCCCTTGGCCTATGGTCAGATTCTTTCGTTATAAACGCGTCCTTTCATCCACACGCAAGCCCCTGGGGACCAACGTCAAATTCTCACGATTCATCAGTTGCGTCAACACTCTTCACTTACTAGATTGCGGTCCTCCCCCCTTTAACTCGTGCCGTTTTGGGCCTAAGCGGGCCCTCTCGCTTAATCAGCATATCTATCCGGCGCCACCCTATTGGACTGGGTCACTGTCTGCCATTGACTGGCCAGACTGGGCAAGTTATCCACTAGCTCACAGGGGTATGGTGCTTGGGATAGACAGGTATTATAACTAACACCGGTCACATCCTCCCCTTCTCGTGATGAGTATTCAAGATATTGCAGTTTCAATTTTGGAACTAGTTCCATCAGAAACCGCTGTCTTTACACTGTTATTATGACATATTTATCTTACTTTTACAAGTATCTTCTCGCGTCAGCTGCCAGGCCTTATCCCATCTAAAAAAATACGAAGCTAAGTATCGGAACTTAGCTTCGCAGAGGAGAATGACCCTAATGATTAGGGATGAAAGCCACTTGTCACAGGAGTGACAAGGGCTGCCGTGGCAGTTTGGATCGTCCCTTCCACTTGGATGGTGTAGGTCTGACCGTCTACTAGGTCGCCACTGGACATAATGATCGCTTGGAAATCCTTGCTGGCCGTCTGACGGGCCACTTCCTTGCCATTGGCATCGAGGATGATCAGCGTTTGGCCTGCGGTCCCTGCTATGTTAGCAGTAATGGAAGCCTGGGTCGATCCTTGGGCGAAACCTTGCAGCATGTCGGAGGTCCCTAAGGCCCAGACCGTGCCGCCTGTGATGGTGATGTCGCCCGCTGCATCGAGGGGGCCATTACCGCCTTGGACTGAGCCATTGACGACGAGGCTACCACCACTAATGGTGACCGTCCCGTTGGAATCAATGCCGTCACCTTCTGCATCAATGGTGAGGGTCCCACCTTCAAGGATGATTTGTAGGCTTGGATCACTTTCTTCCTGGCCACCTGGCGGCATGCCTCCAGCCCCTTGGCCATTTTGCGGTGGCTGGCCGCCTTGTGGCGGCGCTTGGCCAGCCGATGGAGACGGTGGGGTTGCATTCTTGTCCTTGTTGGCTTGGTCACCCTGACTGCCAGCTGCTGAGTCGGCAGTGGCCTGGCTGGCAGAAGAGCTGGTGTCAGCTGCATTACTTGTGGCGCTAGCGTCTGTGGTCTTGCTTGTGGCGCTCGTGTCCGTAGTTTTGCCAGAGGAGCCTGCCGAAGCGTTGACCCCGTCATCGCTACTCTTGATGGTGACATCGCCACCTAGTTGACGGATGACACGCGCTTCCAAGCCTTCCTCACTTTGGCTAACGGTAATCGTCCCGCCTTTAATAGTCAATTCATTGCCGGCATCCACCCCATCTTCGGTGGCAGCAATACTTAATTGAGTCGGATTGAGGCTAATGTTTGCCCGTTCGGTCGTCTCGTCATGCTCAGCATGGAGACCGTCTTTGCCTGCTTCAATGGTCAGAGTAGCCGCCTCAATATCGAGGGAGCCCTCGGCCTTGAAGCCATGGTTAGCGACCTTGACGGTATAGGCCCCGCCTAAGACCTTGAGGTCGTCTTCCACCTCTAAGGCATTCTTGGTAAGAGCCGTGAGGGTCAAGTTACCTGTCCCGTTCAGGGTCAGAGGCACCTGACTGTGGATGGTGGCTTTGACCTCTTCATCGTCGCTGGCCTGGCTTTCTGTCAAAGCATTCTGACTACCTCCCGCTAGACTGATGACGACTTCTTGGGCCTTGTTAATTCGTAGTAGAGTGCCCTCCCCTTCTAGGGTCAGGTTTTGAAAGACCAAGTGGACCTGGTCAGTGTCAGCTGCCTCTACCACTAGCTTGATGTTCTTGCCACTACCGGTTAGAACATAGGTGCCGCCTTGGGTGATGGTTAACGTTTGGTCGCTGAAGCTAGCGCCTTGCCCTGTGACGGTGGCCGTTTGATCAGCCAAAGTAATTGGGCTAGCCTGGCTCTCATCATAGCTGGTTTGGGCTTGGAAACTGATCACTGACTGACTTCCCTGCGTGCCCGACTGGGCTAAGACTGGATAAGCCAAGGACATACTGGCGGTCAGGCTGATGAGGGTGGCGATCGTAATGCTTTTTCTCATGATATGGACCTCCCTTATTGGTCTTGCGTGTAGTAATCTTGGATTGTTTTAATAGTAGGTTAAGTGATAGTCAGATGTCCCCTCTATCACTTAACTTGATTTCAGTATAGAAGTCCTAGCTAAAATTTACTTAAAATGCTGAAGGTATTTTTTAGGTTAGGGGAGATTGTGGCCTGCCTTGCGCTAGGAAAGGTGTTTTCTTCGGTTTGCCCGAGCCAGTGGTCCACTCTTTAAAGTGGTCCACTAGCTCGGCGCTTTTCCCGGATTTCGGCCCGTTTTCGCCGTCTTCCTGGGAGCTAGTGGTCCACTCTTCAAAGTGGACCACTGGCTCGACGATTTTCCTGGATTTCGGCCTGTTTCCGGCGGGTTCTTGGGAGCTAGTGGTCCACTCTCCAAAGTGGACCACTGGCTCGACTCTTTTCCCGGTTTTCGGCCCGTTTTCGCCGTGTTCCTAGGAAAGGCAGGGATTTTGGGCTATACAAAAATCCCTCTTTCAATCGATTATTGAAAGAGGGGTTAAACTTCATTAATGTAATCGGCTATGGCGGCCAATCCAAAATGGTAGGTAAACCAGGAGGCCTAGCGCTGCGACGGCTAGCCAAATCAAGAGGCAGAGGCCCAAGTGAGGCCAGTTACCCTGAGCTAGAACTGCAACTAAGAGGCTGTAGACTAGCAACTGCAGGACTAGAATCATGGCCAGTACCGGGCGCAAGGCGGGTACTAGGGCCTGCTGTCCAACCGGATAGAGACGCTCTAGTGGGTGGCGCAGGGGCTCTAGAGCTAGGGGCATGAGCTGAACTAGGGTCAAGACCGTACTCAATGCACCGGCTGCCGCCCAGAGCCAGACTTGTTGACTGCTGACGATGACCAAGCTGAAGAAAATCAGCACCCGTAGCCAGATTCCTGAATAGGCGGTATTGCGCACTAAATGGCGCAGGTAGAGGTAGGCGTAGCGATTACCTAGGCGCCCTGACAGACTCTTGAGGACACCGTCCAGATAAGCTCGTCGCTTAATGGGTGGAATCTGCTGGGGCACTTCTGCAAAGAGGGCCAACCAACGGTAGAGGCTGGCGCGACGGGCCTGCTCTTGGGCTACCAGGGCTTCAAACTCAATCCAATGTTGAGGCACTTTCCGGCAGGTCCAGCAGAGAAAGGCAGCACCTAGAATCAGCAGCAAGGCTAAAAGTCCCAAAGCCAGGTTAGCCGGCAGCCACAAGCTCCCCGCTCCCAGTCCTGCCAAGGCCAGAGCTAACAAAGAACCAGACAAAGCTTTTGGCAGCAAGCCGCTATAAAAACCTAGATAGCCGGCCCAAGCCACTAGGAACTTGGCGGCCACTACATAGACAATCAGACAGAGAGCCTGACCCAAGGACCAACCAAAGCCCAAACTAATCAGGGGTGCCAGCAACAAGGTTAAAACAGCCAAGACTAGGCTGGGAGCAAGAGCACCCAACCAGACGCCCCATTTCCAGACAGCATGCCATTGATAACCCCGGGCGAAGAGATAGCTCTTGTCTGGCTCGTAGGTCAGGAGCAAGGGCCGGCCCCAAGCCAGGCCCGCCCACCAGACTAGCAAGCAGACTGCTGTCATCATCAGTCCCAAACCTTGATGTGGCTGGCTTTGGAGGGAAGTCAATAATTGTTGGTAATAGATACTGAAGAAACCAAAGGCCACCAAGAGAATGAGGGCCATGTGGTCGTTGAGAATGAGCCGGCTGTAGCGGCTCATGGTCTTGGCAAAGTCGCGCAGACGCCCCTGCCAGAGACTGTTCAAATCCTTCATGCCGTCACCTCGCGACTGGCCATTTGGATATAGAGTTGATCCAGACTAGCACCGGGCGCTTCTAGGGCTTCTTGCAAGTCCTCTAGGGTACCCTGAGCATAGAGGCGACCTGCCTGCATCATGAGGTAGGAGTCGGCTAGATTTTCCACCAAACCTAGAACGTGAGTGGTCAAGAGGATGGCGCAGCCGGCTTGGGCGCGGGCCTGGAGAATGTCCTTGAATTGTTGAATGGCCAAGGGGTCCAAGCCCAAGAAAGGTTCGTCAATAATCAGGAATTTGGCATCGGAGACCAAGGCGCAGACAATCATGACCTTTTGCTTCATGCCCTTAGAAAAGTGGGTCGGAAACCAATCCAACTGCTTGTCCAAACGGAAGAGCTTGAGTAGGGGTTGAGCCCGCTCCATCACGACTGCCGGGTCCAGGCCATAGCCCAGGGCCGTCAGTTCCAGATGCTCGCGCAAGGTCAGCGCTTCATAGAGAATGGGCGTCTCAGGCACATAGGCCAGCTGGCTGGCAAAGGCCTGGTGGTTTTCCTGCAGGCTGAGGCCATCCAGGGTAACCGTCCCGGCCTGGGGCTTGAGCAGACCCAAGATGGTCTTGAGCAGGGTGGATTTACCCGCCCCATTGAGCCCAATTAGGGCCATAATTTGGCCCCACTCAATCTGGAAGTTAATGTCTTGGATGACCGGCACCTGGCGGTAACCACTGGCCAATCCGGCTACATGAATTGTCATAGTGTCTTTTCTCCTTCAGCTAGAATCACTTGCCAGGCTGCCAAGGCTAGACTGGTCTTGGACTGTTGGGGCAGGAGAACTTCCTGACCCTGAGCCCCCAGGACATAGACCTGGTTCTTATCGGAGTTGAAGCCGATGGCCGGGTTGGACACATCATTGGCGATGAGCCAGTCGGCCCCTTTCTTGCTTAACTTAGCTCGGGCATGTTCTAGCAAATTCTGGGTTTCCGCCGCAAAGCCGATTAGGACTTGCTGGCGCTTGGTCTGGCCTAGTTGGGCCAAAATATCTGGGTTTTGGACTAGGTCTAGTTGCCAGTCCATCTGACCGGCCACTTTCTTAATCTTCTGATCATGAGGATGCTTGACCCGATAGTCGCTGACGGCTGCAGCCATGACGACATAGTCCATTTGGTCATAGTGAGAGGTCATAGCCTGGGCCAATTCTTGGGCTGAAGCTACCTCTTGGACTTGGACGCCTTCTGGTGGTAGGAGGCTGTGCGTGGTGGAGACCAGAGTGACAGTCGCCCCCAACCAGTCAGCCGCCTGGGCCATGGCATAGCCCATTTTGCCAGACGAATCGTTGCTGATGTAACGGACTGGGTCAATGCGCTCGCGGGTACCCCCGGCCGAGACAATGACCTGCTTGCCGGCTAAACTTTGAGGTAAATGGGTCCGGGCATAGAGGCGCTCGACTTGGGCCACAATGCGATGGAGTTCAGGCAGGCGGCCTTTGCCTTCATAGCCTTCCGCTAAGAAACCTGTGTCAGGCTCCATAATGGTCAGGCCATCTGCTCGCAGTTGGGCCAGGTTGCGCTGGGTCGCGGGGTTCTCGTACATGTGGACATTCATGGCCGGCACCACCAGAACGGGGGCCGTTACTGCCAAGAGGGTAGTGGTCACCACATCATCTGCCAAGCCATGCGCCATTTTAGCCAAGCCATTGGCTGTGGCTGGCACCACCAGGGCTAGGTTGCACCAGTCAGCCATGGCCACATGTTGGACTTGGCTTGGCTCCCGCTCGTCAAAAGTATGGGTGAGGACCTGGCGTTTGGTCAGGACCTGCAAGGTCAGCGGCGTCACAAATTCCTGGGCCGACTGAGTCATGGCCACCTGAACTTGGGCACCCTTTTTAATTAACTGGCGGACCAGTTCTGGTACCTTATAGGCCGCGATGCCCCCCATGACAAAGACACCGATTTTTACATTTTCTAACACGCGGAGCCACCTCCAATCATTTTCCTTCTTATTTTAGCATATTCTAGCAAAAAAAGAGAGGGCCAGGCCTCTCCTCCTTAAACGCGACTGGACAGGGTGGCCAGATAGACGTCAATCTCCTCCTGGCTGATATGGCCGATGCCACCCAGGTTGTACCAAATAGGATTGAGGAAGCCTACATCCTTGAAGGTGCCGGCCATGGTCGTGCCCCGAATAGGGTCGCCAAAGACCTGCTCCAGGTCTTCTGTAGAAGCAGCTGAAGTCGTGAAAATGTAGGTCTTGCGCACCTGGCGGCTGGCTAGGAGGCGTTGATTTTCGGTCTCGAAGGCCGACTTAGGCAACAGCACCTTATCCAGGAAGCCCCGCATAATGGCGGGCATGTCATACCACCAAATAGGATAGATGAAGATAATTTGCTCTGTCTGGTCCAAAATTTGGACATAGCGTTCTACCTGGGGATCGGTCGTCTTGCCTTCCCCATAGACGGCTAAGTCCGCGGCCGACAGAACCGGATTGAACTGGTCAGCATAGAGGTCTAGTAGGGTCACCGAGTGGCCCTTGGCTTCTAGGGTGGCGACTAGGCGCTCCAAAATAGCATGGTTGAGACTGCCCTCATAGGGGTGGGCGTAAACAATGGTCGTTTGCATGGTCATCTTAGCACGTCCTTTCTCTGAGTTTGGTAGGGTTTTCCATATTGTAACATATTTTGGGGCTGATATTAAGTGAGGTGGCTAGGTAGGGGGTGTGGGAGCTAAATAGCAGGTGCGGTGGCCGGAGGAGCTAGTGGTCCACTCGGCGGAGTGGACCACTGGCTCATGACTTTTCCGCCTTTTTAGTCGCTTTTGAGCACTTACCAGCCTAGCTAGTGGTCCACTCGAAAGAGTGGTCCACTGGCTCGCGGCTTCTCGGGGCTTTTGGGATTAAGTCCCTATAATTGTGTAAAAAGAAAAAGCCAGGTAATCTCTGGTACAATGTAGTTGTCGGAAAACATTGAAAGAGGAGATTACCATGACTTACCTTAATATTAACCTAAAACTTGAAGAATTAACAGAGGCAGTTTTAAACAGTGACATGAACACGCTCATGAAGTCGCTGGCCATTACCGTCTTTAATGCCTACATGGAAGAAGAACGCCACCAGTTCATCCAAGCCGCTCCCCATGAACGCTCCGACCAGCGCCAAGACTATCGCAACGGCTACTATGAACGCCAATGGACACTATCCATCGGTACCCTTAAATTACAAGTCCTACATCTTCACGGCGGTATTTGGTCAACTGATGAGCATTGTAGTCTGAAATATCTGTACCATCAATAATGACATTTCCTTCATCATTGGTGTCCATTCCACCTCAAATATTCAAGACGGTCGATTTTCCCGCACCAGATGAACCTAAGATGATAAGCAGTTCTCCTTTTTCAATTTCAAAGTTAATATCATTGTTAGTGACGATTTCTGTTTCTCCAACATGATAAGGATTATAGCTGTGCTTTACTTCAATATAAGCCATATTCTCCTCAACAATTTTGCTCTTTTGATTCAAACAAACCAAACTAAATGGACAACACGTTGATTAAAACGCTTTATTGGTATATGCTAGACCTAGAAAGAAAGCTATAATCAAACTTTTAAAAACTGTTGATTTAAGGAGAAACGATGACCAATACACAAAAACGAGCTACCCAAACCAAAGAATATATCAAAGAGGCACTGACTCTACTCTTAACAGAAGATCGATAGGAGAAAAGATATGACCTGCATTTTTTGTCATCAACTCAAAGAAGAAGATATTCTCTACCAGACGGAGCATTTCAAGGTTGTGTTGGACATTGACCCCATTCAAACTGGACACTTGCTTATCATTAGTAAGGACCATTACCAACAACTTAGTCAGCTTCCCACTGCTCTTCGCTACGAATTATCAGACTTAGAAGTCTTTTTGACTGAAAAGCTCTGTCAAACATTACCTATCGACGGGGTAACCATAGCTTGCAATGATTGCTTGTTCGACGCTGGCACCCATTTCCATGTCCACCTGATTCCACGCTTGAAAACAGACGGCTTCTGGGACCAGATTTCGCTTGCACAAGTGCAGCTGGACCTGAATGCCTTTCTCAAAGCATTATAACAATCAACCCGACGGTTGCTTTTCATGTGCTCTTACTAAGGATTACTGATTTCCTCATTTTTCCTGATATTAGTCTGGAACATCTGGAATTTTGTTCGCAACAGCAACGAGTTTTTCCACTTCTTCCTTGATTTTCAATGGATTGATTTTTGGTAAATCTTGAGCTGTAAAGTCCTCTATTACCTTATTATTAAGAAGTTTGAAGATATCACGGTGGGCGAAATTTGTGAAGTTGCAATGATTAGACGTGCAACTTTTTACAAATATTTCGGTGAAGGGATTTTATCAGGATGGGTTCCTTTTAGTCCTTTTTGGACACTTAACAAGCCAGCTAGTGGTCCACTCGGCGGAGTGGACCACTGGCTCGCGGCTTGGGCTCTGTTTTAGTATCTTTTGTACGCTAGCTTCTTAGCCTTGCTTCCACTCCCCTATTTATCTATTACATAGATAAATAGGGTGTGAGACTTCCAAATTACGTGTCCAAAAGAGCACTATTTACACAAAAAAGACGAGGACAAGTCCTCGTCTTAAAATTAATTAGCGTTCAAGATCTACGCGTTGGCTGACAAAGTACATGATGACGGAGCCTAGTGTCAACATAACAAATTCACTGATGAAGAGTGATAGATAGGTTGCCCAGAAGCCAGCTTCTGCTGCGCCTAAAACTAATAGCTCTAAGGCAATGACAAACATGGATAGGGAGAAGACCAGGGTCAAGACAGCGTAACGTACAATTGTTTGTGTCTTAGCGGATGTCCCTTTGGCAAGGGCTGCGACGACCAAGTCCCCAATCCAGCGTGCTAGCCAGAGGAAGAGTAAGGTCTGCAAGGTCCCTACGACCATGTCAACCGGGCCATATTGATAAGCATTAACGATGAAGACCCCTAAGGTCACGGCGTAGACATAGCGCTTGTTATAGAGACTGGTGAAGTTAAGCGTCTCTGCCAAGCGGAACTGAACCGGGCCAAAAGAATATGGCAGGGTCAGGAAAGTTAAAACGATATAGAGGCCGGCAACTAAGCCTGCGCGGGTCAGCTCACGGCTGTCCTTCCAGTTGGGCCAACTTAGCCAACTAGGTTTAAGATGGTTATTCATATAAGTTCCTCCTTTGTAGTCCGGCTCAAGCCGACTAGTACTTACTGCGACCAAAGGATGCTAAGTGTCGCAGGGGGCTGTCCCATCATGACAGCGACCCTATCTAGTCTACCATTTTCTGGTGATTTTGCAATAGCTAATTGACACATTCTCCGTTATAATGTAGGTATCAATGCCCAAGGAGGAGTCATTATGCCCCATCTATACTTTGCCAGCCCCCTCTTCACCGAAATGGAGCGTGCCTTCAACGCCCAAGTGGTTGCTAATCTACGTGCTCAAGTTCCTGACCTAACCGTCTTCCTACCCCAAGAGCAAGAAGCCATTAACGATAAAAATGCCTATGCCGATTCCCAAATGATTGCCCGCTACGATACGGAAGCCGTCCTCAAGAGCGATGTCCTGGTGGCCGTCCTGGACGGTCAGATTATCGACCCAGGCGTAGCCTCCGAAATCGGCATTGCCTATCAGGCTGGCATCCCGATTGTGGGCCTCTATACCGATGTCCGCCAACAAGGGGGCAGTCACCCTGAAAAACTCAAGGCCTTGCAAGACGTAGCCGAGTCTCAATTTAGCTATGTCAACCTCTACACGACCGGTCTCATTAAGCTAAGAGGCGAGATTGTGACGGCTTCTGCTGACCTGCCGGCCGCTGTCCAACGCCAACTAGATCAAGTTCCCAAATAAATGAGCCAAGCCCGCTAAAATATGGTATGATAGTAGGGTATGCGTCAAGCTGACTTGACCCAACATGAACCAAGGAGGAAACATTTAAATGATCAACGTTTCAAACGTGAGCTTACTCTTTTCAGATCGTAAATTATTCGACGATGTCAACATTACCTTCACCCCTGGCAACTGCTACGGGGTTATTGGGGCCAACGGGGCAGGTAAATCTACCTTCCTGAAAATCTTGGCCGGCGATATCGCGCCAACTACCGGGAATGTCTCCATGGATCCCCATGAGCGCCTGGCGGTCCTCAGTCAGAACCACTATGGTTTCGAAGACTTCACCGTTATCGAGACCGTGATGATGGGCCACAAGGAACTCTATGACATTATGAAAGAAAAAGACGCCATCTACGCTAAGGAAGACTTCAGCGATGAAGACGGTGTCCGCGCCGGCGAACTCGAAGCTGCCTTTGCTGAAATGGGCGGTTGGGAAGCTGAAGCCGAAGCTAGCAACATGCTGCAAGGCTTAGGTCTCGGCAAGGATCTTCACTACAGCTACATGCGTGAGCTGATTGAAGCTGACAAGATTAAGGTGCTCTTGGCCCAAGCCCTCTTTGGCAAGCCAGACAACTTGCTCTTAGACGAGCCGACCAACGGTCTGGACGCAGCCGCTATCGAATGGCTGAGCGACTTTATCTTGAACTTCCCTAACACGGTCATCGTGGTTTCCCACGACCGTCACTTCTTGAACACGGTCTGCACCCACATGGCCGATGTGGACTTCGGGAAAATCAAGCTCTATGTCGGTAACTATGACTTCTGGCTCCAATCCAGCCAATTGGCTGCTAAGATGGCCGCTGACCAAAACGCTAAGAAGGAAGAGAAGATTAAGGAACTCCAAGCCTTCATCGCTCGCTTCTCAGCTAACGCTTCTAAATCCAAACAAGCAACTTCCCGTAAGAAGATGCTGGATAAGATCACCCTGGATGACATTCAGCCATCCTCCCGTCGTTACCCATTCGTAGGCTTCACGCCAGAACGCGAAATCGGCAATGACTTACTCCGGGTAGAAGGCCTGAGCAAAACCATCGATGGCGAGAAGGTCTTAGACAACATTACCTTCACCCTCCGTCGCGATGACAAGGTCGCCTTCCTCAGCCGTAACGACATCGCCCTCTCTGCCTTCTTCGACATTATCATGGGCAAGATGGAAGCAGACAGCGGTAGCTTCGAGTGGGGTGTGACCACCAGTCAAACCTACCTACCTAAGAACTCTGGCGACGAATTCGACGGCGTACACTTAACCATTGTGGATTGGCTCCGTCAATACGCTAGCAAGGAAGAGAGCGACAACACCTTCTTGCGTAGCTTCTTGGGTCGTATGCTCTTCTCTGGGGAAGACGTGATGAAGGAAGTCAATGTCCTATCCGGGGGCGAAAAGGTTCGCTGTATGTTATCTAAGATGATGTTATCTAAGGCTAACGTCTTGGTATTGGACCAACCAACCAACCACTTAGACTTGGAATCTATTACCGCACTTAACGACGGCCTAATTAAGTTCAAGGGCGCCATCCTCATGGCTTCCCACGACTACGAGGTCCTCAACACCACCTGTAACCGGGTCATCGAGTTGACACCTAACGGGGCCTTCGACCGCATTGACACCACCTATGAAGAATACTTGGAAAACAAGGACGTGCAACAACGCGTTAATGACTTGTACCAAGGGAAATAAGCTATTTAAAAGAGGGCTGGCATGATGCCAGCCCTTTTTTAGCGCAAAAATTTAGGTCCGAAGCAGGCAAGAAACAGAAAAGAATACCATCTTCAACTCGTTGAAACCGCACTCTTTTTGGCTTATAATATATTCAAGCAAGTTCTGTATATTTTCGTTTACATTAAATCAAAATAAGGTGATGAGAATAATGAAGAAAAATGTTTGCCCTCAGCAACTAGGAACTATCTTTAGAGAACTAAGACTATCGAAAGGAATGACCCTTGAAGAAGCATCTAAAGGGATTGTATCTTTGCCCTTCTTATCGAAGTTTGAGCGTGGTGAACACGAAATTACTTCTAACAAGTTCATACGTTTACTCTCTCGACTTAATATTTCCTACCGAGAGTTCGAATTAATACTAGGCCATTTAGAGGGATATTCTCAGACAGCATTTCTTCAACAATTAAGCACCGCTCTAGTTAATAATGATCTCGCACTACTCAATCAACTATACGATGACCAAAAGCTACTGTTGAAGTAGTATAGTGATAGTCGATTCGAACATAATCTCATTATAATTAGCCAGTACATCAATCTTTTGAACGGTTTATCATTTGAGCCACATAAAATTAAGAAAATCACTGATTATCTTTACCGGGTGGAGGAGTGGGGAGAATATGAGCTTGTTTTATTTGGCAATAGCCTAAATTTTATTCCTATTGAGAAAATGTATAACCTGAGTAGAATTGCGATTAATCGCTCGTCTAAGTTCTCTAAATCTCCTAAGCACGTTAATGAACTAAGCATTATCATGGGCAATATCATCCATACGCTCATCGAAAATGAACACTATGACGGCCTGAATAATTTATTTATCCAAGCAGAAAACCTATTAAGTGGGACCGACAGTTTTGCAGAAATTAATCGCATTAATTTTTATAAGGGAATCTACCTACTAGTTCAAGGCAACTACGATAAAGGACTCTCTATTTCTCAACAGGCGATTTCCATTCTTAATCAGATGCGTAGACCGGATTTAGCACGTGAATACAAGGATTTCCTAGGTCAATACATTGAAAGATAAAAATACCTTAGCGTTTTTCTTTCGTTTATCATATAGGCAAAAAATTCCCTCTTCTCCAAAGACCTTCAGTATACTGTTTCTATCACTTAAAACTATTTAATCATAAAATAGGCAACCTAAGAAATATGATGGGATAATCAATCCTATTAGTACTAATTCATAGATACTGGAGGCGCCTCATGAATCGTAATTTCAAGAAGCTATGGGCAGGCCGACTATTAAGCAATTTTGGAGATAGTATATACTCACTAACTGTATCATGGTATCTCATACAAGCCACTCATGAGATTTTCTGGGTGGGGGTATTAAATGCCCTCATATACTTACCTACACTCTTCGAATTCCTAGTTGGACATATTGTTGACCGCCATAAGAAAAAGACCCTTCTTATCGCATTAGAAATCGGGCAAGCCTTTGGCTCTTTGTTACTCTTTTTATTGTTACTACTTAATATAGACTTTCCTCTATTATTATGTATTTCTGCCTTTCTATGCAGCTTATTTGGGATGAATACCTATACGACGCAAGACGCATTTTTACCACTCCTGGTTGCTAAAGAAGATATGGATAAGTCTCAATCATACATGATAATGGCTTATCAAATGTCTGATTACTTATTTAATGGTTTGATTGGTTTTGCTCTCAAAGTTATCCATCCTTTATTCCTAATAGCCACCTCTGTTGCCTCCTTTGTAGGATCTGCAAGTATTTTTAATACTATTGCTATTGATGAAGAAATCCCAAAAGTAGATTCTGAATCAAAAATCGATTGGCTAGAAGGTTTTAAGTTACTTAAAAAATATCAGATGCCTCTCTGGCTTATGCTTGGAGAGACAATTGCAAATATCATGTTTTCTGGTCTATCTATTTACATAGTGCAGCTTGCAGAAGAATGGAATGACCCTGTTTTCTTAGGTTTTTTCGGGGTCTGCACTTCCATAGGTGTCGTAATCGGTAGTGCTTTAATCACCACAAAAGCATGGGACTCCTATTCACGTTCAACCAAGATGATTTTAGGCTCGTTATTCTATGGCATTTTTATGTTCTTAGCAAGTCTCCTAACAAGAAATCCTATCGCACTACTCTTTATGGTAGGCTTATCTTCTGTCTTCCTAGGATTTAACTACACCGTCCATAATCCATTAATTTTAGAGTTTGTTCCTGAACAATTCTTGGGACGAGTCTTGTCGGCAAAAAGTACTATAGCAGTGGGCATTATGCCACTAGCTTCTCTAGCGTGGGGGGCTTTAGCAAACTATATTCCAACTCACTCCTTTTTCATGATTTTTGGCTTATCCTATATGCTTATTTCATTGATTTATATACTTGTTTTCCCACACCTTAAGTCACAAATACTCTAAAGTCTTCCCAAAATAGGATTCAGCACATTAACCTAAGAGAAAATTGCAATTGCGCCAGCCCTCTGCTCTTACCCACAAAGAAAAGTCCCAATATATCATATATGATATATTGGGACTTTTTCATTTCTAACGATAGAAGCCCTGCTGACACAATGTGTCAGTAGGGCTTTCTTGTCGTCTCGAAGGTTCCCAACCAGAGCCACTGACAACTCATCAAACGCCTTAAGAACTCAATGCCTTATCTAGAGCGCATAATCTGCCCATCCTCTAGTACAAATACCGCATCATAGCGATGAGCACTGGATTCATCTGAGTGATGAGAGATGTGTAACAAGGTGAGCCTAGGCCAACCTAACAAGAGATTTTCTGCTTGCTTAAATGACTCTGGATCCAAGGCGGATAGCCCCTCATCCACAATTAAGATTGGCTTATGCTGCAAAAGTGCTCTGATTAAGGCGATACGTTGCTTCTGTCCACCCGACAAGGCACTTTCTTCGTTATATTGTTCTTGCTTAAGGTGGCGCACGTCAGGGAAACGGTCTCCTAACCCGAATGCTTGAATGAGTCGCATGACTTCTTCTTCATCACACATCTGACGTAGCGTAATGTTATCCCACATACTCCCCCATAACATCTGAGCTTTTTGTGGTACATAGGCAATGTAATGTTGAATTTGCTCGTAGGTCAACTGGTCTAAGGAATACTTATCTAACAAGACCGTCCCTGTAGGAGCGATTACGTCCCCTGTCAAAAGAGCCACTAAGCTGGTCTTGCCAATACCGCTTTTCCCCGTTAATAAGTAGCGCTTACCCGGTTGAAGGGTTAGGTTAAGCCCTCGGAAGAGAGGCGACTGTTCAAGCTGGCTCACTGCCACCACAGGTTGATTAGCTGAGCATTCAACCACGACCGTTTCCATGACTGGTTCCTGCTCGAGCTGATGCTTGGTATCTTGTATCGCTGATAAGTCGCTTAAGGCACTAATCAACAGCTGAATGGGTAATACCAATTCGAGCGAAATACTATATATGGACGTCAGCCCGCCTACAGTCAACTGCCCCTCCAACACTTGAAGCCCACCAATCCACAAGATTACCAAGGTCGTTGCGTAAAACCCTAATCCTGCTAGGACATTCACGAGTGCACTATAGGATGATTTTGTATTCGCAATACGATTTATGTCAGCATAGTCACGCGTCAGATCTTCTGCATATTCCCGTTCGCTTTGGTGGTTACGCAGGAGACCGAAATTCTGTAAATAATTAACGAACCGCCGGCTATAAGCTGATTTACGGGACAAATAGTCTTGTTCTATTCTAGCTCTTAGCCGTTTGAACAACAGCGGCAGCACAAGTGGAACCACAGAGGCAATGAAAATCCATACAGCCGTCACCCAGTTTAGACTGAGCAAAGCGACAGCAGCAATCAAAAATGAAATCGTCCCTTGGTAAACAGATAAGAGCGTATCATAATGGAGGCTCTTGACCTCTTCAATATCATTCGTCACTTGTGAGAGGTAGTGGGCCACATCTTGTTCAACCGCTCGTGGTCTCAAAGTCAAAATACGTGATAGCAAGGTTCCATGCAACCTAAAGCCTTGACTATTTAGGTAGCGAGCGTTCAAAACTTGTCTCCCATATTCAACCAATAACATCCCCAAAATAATGATGGCTGTCACCATGATCTGATAAGAGAACTGCCCGTAATCTTGCGCGACCACTGCATTAAGAATGTACTGAATACGGTAATTAAATACAATATTCAGCACTGCTACTAACGTGATACAGACTAAGGTCGACCATAAATACTTATGTTTCATTTTGTCCCCCCTTGTGATAGCTCGATGTATCAGGTGGCAGATATTTTTTGTGGTAAGGCCCACTGAGTTTAATTCTCTCTCCCATTCTAATATACCGCATAGTATTTTATATTTAACCAATCAGAATGTTTACTAGAGAAAAGAGTTCAGAATGTTTACTAGAGAAAAGAGTACGGTTTAATTATACCTGTTAAGGTTACATCTATCAATCTTAGCCACACAATAGACTATATGCAATAAACAATTATAATACAGTATCAAAATTAACCAATCACGCCTAACAGTACCCTATCCGCTAGTGTTACTAGCAAACAGAGTGCGGTTCCGTTTTTACCCACAAAGAAAAGTCCCAATATATCATATATGATATATTGGGACTTTTTAATTTCTAACGATAGAAGCCTTGCTCTGGATCATAAGGATGCCAGAGGTCGGAACGAATCTGGTTGAAGGCCTCATAAACCCGTTGGGACAGGCGCCCAACTTGGTCGAAGCGCGCATCATAGTCATTCCAGGAGTTGGTGTAGACGGCAATGGAATAGCTGCCGTACTGGGTCACGAAGGTAGCCACGTCATTTTGCTCTGGGGCACCTAGACCTGACTTGTTCCAGGAATCTGTCTCATAGAGATAGGTCCGCAGGAAGGAATGGCTGTTGAGTCGCAACTTGTCAATGAGCATGGAATCCCATGGCTCGCCGTTGAGTTCATGGTTGGCTAGTTTGGCGAAGAGCCGCGCCGCATTATCTGGGGTGGTCTGGAAACGGCCATTATCATTCTGGTAGTACTTACCTTCCAGATAGGTGTCCAACATGCCCAACTCATGGGCGTGCTGGGTCACGATGCCCCCGCCACCCACGGCTTCAATCAGCATATTAGCCGCCGTGTTATCACTATAGATGGCCACATAATCGACAAGCTCGTCTAGGCTGTAAACCGTCCCTGCCGGTGACTCATTAATATGGCCGGCACCCGGCACAATATTGGAACCTTCCATGGCCATGGTCTGGCTTGGCTGGAGCTTGCCTTCCTTGTACTGGCGGTACAACTCGGTCAAGACATAGATTTTCTGCGTGCTGGCTGGGAAGAAGATTTGATTATCCACATCCACTTGGGCCATAGTCTCATTATCGACGAAGGAAGCCCCCGCCATAATGCCCATGCTGTCGATTTCCTCGCGCATGATTTGCTGGACGGTGTCAATGAGCTTACGTTCGCTATAGTTGGTTAAGACATAGTCTTGATAGGTCAAATCCTGACGAATCCAGCCCAAGTCTTGGTAGCCGATGGCCACATGGAGCCAGGTCTGGTTATCGACTACGGCTTCCTCGGTCACTTCCATAGGAATGTCCGCATACTTGTTGGTATTGGCTAGGAAGTAGGAGTTAGGCTGGCCTGGGAAATTGGATAGTAAGAGCCCATCTCGGCCGCGGTTGAGAATGGAATAACGAATGGACTGGCGGTCCACGTAATACATCGGTTCACTCTTAGCCTTAAGGTAGACAAAGCGGGCTTGGTAACTCGGCACGAAGGACTGGATAAAGGTCGCCTCATCAGCCCGTAGTCGAGCCGTTTCCTTGTCGATGGTTGCCTGCTGATCTAGGCGGCCATCCTTATAGTAGGTCCACTCACTACCAGGTTGGCCAACCCAGCCCGTATAAGGCCGGCCATGGCGATAGAGGTATTCCTCCTGCTGCTGGCCCCAATACCAGGCGAAACCATTGGCATCCGTATCGGTCACCTGACGAACCCGCCGAGCGAAGGAGGTCTCGGTACGCTTATCTAATTCTTGCTTAGTAAAATACTGGGCGCTAGGCGCTTGGTTTTCAGGTTGAATGTCGACCTGACGTAGGTCCTCAACCAATACCTCCCGCTGGGGATCCAGGTCCACCGTATAGGTATCCACCCAGTTGGCCGCCCGCGCCAAGTGCGAGCGCTCAGTCGATTGCTTCATTTGCGGCATGAGCCAGAGGAAAAAGGCCGCTGCCACTAGCACCAGACCCGCCACCAAGCCCAGAGCTAATAGATAGTATCGTTTGTAGGAGCCAGGCGTCTGCTCTGTTCTAGTCTTCTTAGGCGCTTTCTGACCCTTATGATCGGAACGGTACTGAGCCCGTGTTGGTTGACTCAAGCTGGCTGCCCCCCTTCTTGATTAGCCGGCGCAATCACAAAACGGAAGCGCGGCAGGAAGTGTTGGAAGAGGGCCTCGGTGTAGGCTAAGGTCGGCATCATGGCTTGGAAGTCCGGATAGGAGAAGCGTTCCCGTAGGGCAATCTCATCCGCCCCCTGGTTGACCGCACTGGACACGATATAGGCGTCATAGTCTAACTCGGTCAGGCCGCCCCCTTGGTCAGCATACCACTGACCGGCCACTAGGCGGAAGATATAGTCTTCCTCTAGACTTTCCCGTAGGGCATCTTGATCGATATCAGGGTCTTCCTCTGTCATTTCCTTGAGTTGGCTGTAAACAGTCGTTGCCATATCTTCAGCATCTAGAACATATTGGGCTGTCTCCGCAATATAAGAGGCTAGGAAAGGCAGAATATGTTGGTAGAAGCGGGTCTGGATTTGGCTTTGGCGGAAGAGGTCCATGGCATAGTGCTTGAGGTCGGTCAGGTTACTGACCCCTTGCAAACCCAGTTCTGCCACCTGCTGGTCCGTCAGGTTAGCCTCTGCTTGATCTAGCTCAGGATAGGCTTGCTTAGCGACTTGATGGATAAAGACGCGGGCCACCTCTTCCCAAGAAGGTAAATGGATATCAAAGTAATAGTCTGGCACCTGCAAGGCAGTGATTGGCAGGTAATGACTGACTTGGTTCATGGCTAAGTCTCCTCTGTTCTAAATTCACTTTACCATTGTGGCAAATTTTCCCGGATTTAGCAAGGATTTTTGACTAAAAAGGCCGGTCAATCGCCTTATTAAGGGACTAAGGGCAGGACTTGTTTGGCTCCTAGCCCTGCCAGCCCCACAATTTGTGTCGAATGGAGCACGTAATTATGCTGACTCAGACCCTATTTATCTATGTAATAGATAAATAGGGTAAGCAAAAACCTAGCCATGCATGGCTAGGTTTTACTGGTTAGCTTATTTAATGAAGGACCTTATTCAGGAAGCTTTGGGTCCGTTCATGGCTTGGATGGCTGAAGAGTTCTTCAGGTGCGCCTTCTTCGACGATGAAGCCCCCGTCCATGAAGATGACGCGGTCGGCCACTTCACGGGCGAAGCCCATTTCGTGTGTGACCACAATCATAGTCATACCGTCTTCGGCTAATTTCTTCATAACGTCTAGGACATCGCCGACCATCTCAGGGTCCAGGGCGGAAGTTGGCTCATCGAAGAGCAGGACATCTGGTTGCATAGCCAGGGCTCGCGCGATGGCTACCCGTTGCTTTTGCCCCCCGGACAGGGAGTTAGGCGCTACATGGGCCTTGTCGGCCAAGCCAACTGACTCCAAGAGATAGAGGGCCAGGGACTCGGCTTCAACCTTGGACAGGCCTTTGAGTTCCATAGGCGCTAGGGTGATATTGTCCAAGACACTTAAGTGTGGGAAGAGGTTGAAGTGCTGGAAGACCATGCCGATATTCTGGCGAATCTTGTTGATGTCTTCCTTAGGATCTGTGATGTCTACCCCATCAATCAGCACCTTGCCCCCGTTAATTTCTTCCATACGGTTAAGGCAGCGTAACATGGTAGATTTACCGGAACCGGAAGGGCCGATGACACAGACTACTTCCCCCGGTTGAATGGTTAAGTCGATAGACTTAAGTACTACGTTGTCGCCGTATTGTTTCTTGAGTCCGCGAACCAGGACTTTTGGCATTTCTTGGCTGAGTTCTGTCATCTTACTTCCCTCCTTCTAAACGTTTGGATAGGCGTGTTAAGGCTGTAATCACGATCAAGTACATGAGACCAACAATCAACCACATGGAGCCGGATTGGTAGGTACGCGCGATAATGACGCTCCCGGTTTGGGTCAATTCGACTAAACCGATAACCGACAGAATCGAAGTATCCTTGAGGGTAATGACGAATTGGTTGATGAAGGATGGAATCATGAGCTTAATGGCTTGAGGCAGGATAATCTTCTGCATAGTCTTACCATAGGAGAGGCCCAGACTACGGCTGGCTTCCATCTGGCCCTTGTCAATGGCTTGAATCCCCCCGCGGACAATCTCCGCTACATAGGCCGCGGCGTTCAAGCTAAGCGTCATGATCCCTGCTGTCGCAGAACTGAAGCGCACGCCGGTCATTTGCGGAATCCCGAAGTAGATGAAGAAGGATAGGACAATCAATGGCACCCCACGCATGAGGTCGACATAGACTGCGGCAATCCCACTCAACCAGGGGTTGGCCTGGACTCGCAAGAGGCCTAGGATAATCCCTAAGATAAGAGCGAGGGCCACTGAGATGAAGGCAATCCACAAAGTGGTACCTAAACCTGACAAGAGGGCTGGCCCATTCTCAGCCACTTGACCCAAGAAGGAGTTTTGAGCGCTAGCTTCCGCATCCTCCCCAATATACTTATCTAAAATACTTTGATACTTACCAGAAGATTTGAGGTTGGCCAAGCCACGGTTGAAGGCTGCCAAGAGCTCGGCATTCTTGCCTTTTTTAACCGCAAAACCGGTTTGGCTGGTCTCTAATTTTTCGCCGATGAGCTTGAGGCGGAGGTTCCCGTTCTTAATGGCATAGGCAATGACAGGCGCATCTTCAATGGTCGCGTCACTGTTACCCGTTAAGACATCTTCATACATATTAGCCGAATCCTTGAAGGTCACCACAGTGAACTTGTAGTCGTCCTTCAACTTGTTAGCTAGGTCAGCGCCGGCGGTCCCGGTTTTAACTGCGATTTTCTTGCCGCGCAAGCCCTCTAGATCCGAAATCTTGCTGTCAGCGGCTACCGCAAATTGGAGACCGGACTCATAGTAGTTATCAGAGAAGTCGAAGCTGGCCTTACGAGCATCGGTAATGGTCATACCGGCAATGGCACCATCTACTTGGTCACTCTCCAAGGCTTGAACAGCCGCAGCAAAGCCCAAGGGCTTGATTTCATAGGTGAAGCCTTCTGCTTCCGCAATGGCTGCTAGTAAGTCCATATCAATCCCCACATAATTGCCTGAGGAGTCTTGGAATTCGAAGGGCGCAAAGGTTGTATCCGTCGCAATCACATAATGTTCAGCGGCCTTGACACTTGGTACTTGTAGGCCTAAGAAGACCACCAAGACCAGCATGAGCCTTTTAATCATATCTTTCATAAACTGGTTCACTCCTTTTATATACTCCAACAGTATAGAGGACGGTCCCAGACATTGCAAGGAAGAGGTAACAAGTTATGTTAGATTATCTAACATAAGATGCCGCTTAAAGGTCTTTCTGGAACCAGGCCACATCCTGCCAAGCACCAAATTTATAACCCACCTTCTCGAATAAGGCCACTTGGTGATAGCCCTGCTTGAGGTGGAACTCCACACTACCCTCACCAGGATAGGCCACACAGGCGGTCACCCGCCGAATACCCTGCTGGCGCAAGGCTTCTTCTAGGGCCACATAGAGCTTGGCCCCTATGCCCTGACCCCGGACTGAGCGCTTGAGATAGACAGAGACTTCGGCCACATACTGGTAGGCTGCTCTGGGGTGGAAGGCCGAGCCATAGGCATAGCCTACTACTTCTCCCTCCAATTCCGCCACCAAGTAGGGATAGTGGGCCAGGGTCTGCTTAATTCGCTGACGAAAATCTGACACAGAGGGCACTTCATACTCGAAGGAAATCACCGTCCGCTCCACATAAGGCCGGTAAATGGCTCTCAGGCTTGGGGCATCTTGTGGATTGGCGGACCGAATAACGATTGACATGGCGGACATCCTCTCTGCGCTCTCTGGCTAAAGTTCCTTCTATTGTGCCATCCAAGCCTCCTAAATGCAAGCCAGGTGGCCTCATCTTACACAATAGTAACCTGGCTGTAACCAAAAAAGGCTGAGATTTCAATCTCAGCCTTAAAAGCTAGCTTAACGGGCTTGCATCCAGCGTTGGAATTGCTCATCGCTGGCATAGACATAGTGGCCCTCTGCTACTTGATGTTGACTTAGGGGTGCATCGGTTGCCTCATGTTGATAAGGCTGACGCACACGGGTGCTCTCACTAATTGGATCCGGTTGAGGAACCGCTGATAGGAGGGAGCGAGTATAAGGGTGAACAGGCGAATGATAAAGATCGTGGGCTGGGCCTACTTCAACGATTTTACCTGCGTACATCACCGCAATGCGGTCACTAATGTACTTGACCATGGACAGGTCGTGGGCGATGAAGAGATAGGTCAGGCCACGTTCCTTCTGTAGGCGTTTGAGCAGGTTAACCACCTGAGCTTGAATGGATACGTCCAAGGCCGAAATGGGCTCATCGGCAATGATGAAACGCGGCTTGAGCGCCAAGGCACGGGCAATCCCTAAGCGTTGGCGTTGGCCCCCTGAGAACTCATGGGCATAACGGTTAGCATGCTCGCGGTTGAGACCAACTGCTTCCAGTAATTCAGCAATGCGGTCTGCCCGCTCCTGCTTATTGCGATAGAGGCCATGAATATCGAAACCTTCGGCAATAATTTCCCCGGCGGTCATCCGCGGGTTGAGGGAAGCATAAGGATCTTGGAAGATCATTTGCACGTCGCGAGCGAAGGCTTGACGTTGAGCCTGAGACTTAAGGTCTGATACTGGCTTGCCGTCGAAGATGATTTGACCATCAGTGATGTCATAGAGACCGATAATGGAACGACCTGTCGTCGACTTACCACAACCTGATTCCCCAACCAAGCCTAGGGTTTCCCCTTCATAGACATCGAAGCTAATGCCGTCAACGGCCTTAATCGGCGCTGACTTCTTGCCAAAGTGTTGGACTAGGTTTTGAACTTCTAATAACTTCTTAGGCATGTGGCACCTCTTCTCTACGCGCTTGATAAGATTCAATCCGGTGGCGAATGACCTCAGGTAGTTCAACCTTAGGCGCCTCAGGATGGAGTAGCCAAGTTTTGGCATAGTGGCCAGGACTCACCTCATAGAAAGGTGGCTCGGCCTTGTAATCAATTGCCAGGGCATAAGGGTTACGTGGCGCAAAAGCGTCCCCTACTGGTGGATTAATCAAGTTAGGTGGCGCGCCTGGAATGGTATAGAGCTCCTCGCTATCTTCACTATCCAAGTCTGGCATAGAGCCCAATAGGCCCCAAGTATAAGGATGTTTAGGATTGTAGAAAATGTCATGAGAAGAGCCATACTCGACGATTTGTCCGGCATACATAACCGCCACGCGGTCAGCCACATTGGCTACTACACCCAAGTCGTGGGTGATAAAGATAATGGCATTGCCGTTCTTCTCTTGAATTTTCTTCATGAGTTCCAGGATTTGCGCCTGGATCGTCACGTCTAAGGCCGTGGTTGGTTCATCCGCAATCAAGATCTTAGGCTCAGCGGCCAAGGCAATAGCGATGACCACCCGTTGCCGCATCCCACCAGAAAACTCGTGAGGATACTGCTTAAAGCGACGTTCTGGATCTGGAATCCCTACTTCTGCTAGGAGCTCAATGGCCCGTTGCTTAGCGGCTTCCTTGCTGACCCCTTTCTTGTGGGTCAGAATCACTTCCATGATTTGCTTACCTACTCGCATGGTAGGGTTAAGAGCGGTCATAGGGTCTTGGAAAATCATGGCGATTTCATTACCGCGGATACTTTCCATTTCCCGTTCCGATAATTTGAGCAGGTCCTTGCCCTCGAAGAGGATTTGGCCATCTTCATAACGACCAGCAGGCTGCGGAATAAGGCGCATCAGGGCATTAGAGGTTACACTCTTACCTGAGCCGGACTCCCCTACAATCGCCAGGGTCTCGCCCTTGGCCAAGGTGAAGTCTACACCCCGTACTGCCTGTACCAGGCCGGCATAAGTCTTGAAATTAATGCGGAGATTCTTTACTTCTAACAATGGTTCAGTCATGAGATCTCCCTACTTTCTTAATTTTGGATCCAAGGCATCCCGCAAGCCATCGCCAATGGTATTGAAGGCGAAGATGGTAATGGAGATGAGCAAGGCTGGGAAGACAAGACGCCATGGGGCTGTTGCCAAGGCTTCGTTCCCTTCGGAGGCCATGGTCCCCCAGCTGGCCATAGGTTGGGTAACCCCCAAACCAAGATAGCTTAGGAAGGACTCGGTAAAGATTGCCCCCGGAATGGATAAAGTCATGGTGACGATGATGCCACCCAAGGCATTTGGAATCAAGTGGCGACGGATTAGGTGCCAGGTGCTAGCCCCCAAAGTCCGAGAAGCTAAAACATACTCCTGGTTCTTAATCGAGAGAACTTCCCCCCGCACAATCCGGGCCATACGTACCCAACCAGTCAAGGATAGGGCTACAATCATCGGTAACAAGCCCTTGTCTAGGACCACCATGACCAGGACCACGACCAAGAGATAAGGCAGCGCGGTTAAGACGTCGGCAATCCGCATCATGACATCGTCTACACGTCCCCCGAGGACGCCGGCTGTCGCACCCCAGAGGACGCCGATTACGAGGTCAATGACCGCCGCAATCAAGCCGATGAAGAGGGAGATACGGGCACCCACCCAGACGCGGACGAAGACATCCCGTCCCAGGTTGTCGGTCCCGAAGAGATAGGTGGCATTAGGGGCTGTATTGTAGGACCCTGTTTGATCACTAAAGCTAATCGGCCAGAAGATCGGCACGAAAATGGCCAAGAGAGCAATGACTACCAGCAAGGCCACACTGAAGAGGGCCAACTTGTTGCGGGCAAAGGTATGGAAGACTTGACCCCAGAAGGAGGTCGTCTTCTGACTTAAGATGTCAGTCTGGTCCTCTTTAATCCCGACCAACTCAAAATCTTGGGCTGTATATTCTACTTGGCTCACGCTGACTCGCCTCCTTCTAACTTAATGCGTGGATCAATCCACATATAGACAATATCCACCACTAAGACTGCAAATAAGAGCAGGATGGAATAAAAGACTGTGGTCCCCATAATGACGGTGTAGTCACGGTTGGTAATGGACTTAACGAACTGGCCACCCAAACCTGGAATGGCGAAGATGTTTTCGACAATGAAGGAACCTGTGACAACCCCGGCCAAGAGTGGCCCTAAGTAGGACACAACTGGTAAGAGGGCATTCCGCAAGGTATGCTTGAAGACAATCTTCCACTTGCTGAGGCCTTTGGCCTTGGCTAGCTTGACATACTCGGAGGTATTCTGTTCCAACATACTAGAACGTGTTAATTTGGCAATATTCCCCATGAAACCTAAGCCAAGAGCAAAGGATGGCAGTATGGTATAGCTGAAGCCTTTCCAACCAGACACTGGGAACCAGCCCAAATGAACAGCGAAGAGGTATTGGATTAAACCTGCCAAGATAAAGGAAGGCACAGAAATCCCTAGCACCGCCACCACGGTCGCGGCATAGTCGCGCACCTTGTTGTGATAAGTAGCAGAGATAACCCCTAAGGTCGTCCCCAAACCAACGGCGATGACCAAGGCTTGCATCCCTAGGGCTAAGGATACTGGGAAACTAGAAAAGATGATATCGTTGGTTGAACGGCCCCGGTACTTCATGGAATAACCGAAGTCGAACTTAAGAATGCCCACTAGGTAATCCTTGAACTGGACATACCATGGGTTGCTCAAACCATACTGTTTGTTGAGTTGGGCTTGAATGTTAGCCGGCAAGGCCTTCTCGCTGGCAAATGGATTCCCTGGTGCAATTCGCATCAGGAAGAAGGTCAAAGTGATAATACAGAATAGGGCAATGACCATATAAATTAGGCGCTTGAAGATATATTTGCGCATGTCTACTCCTCCTCTAATAATTTAAGGGCGGATCTGAAACCCGACCTCTTATTTGCTACTTCTATTCTCTCATTAAAATCACGGCTTAAGATTTGGCTTACTAAGCGTGAGGATGACCTTCTGCCAGCTTTTTTGCCCCCATAGCTGACCCAACATCATCCGAAAGATTAAAAACACATGAATTAATTTTAATCTTTAATTCACCATTTGTCAATATTTTTTCCGACAATGAGCGTTTTCATGGCATAAAAAACTCCCCTTGCTAAGCAAGGGGAGCGCTAGGCATAAGATTTAATTCTCAGGCACTTATTCTACCTCTAAGTATTTCAAGTCAATCTTACCAAGTGGCGAAGTTGCTAAGCCCTTGATGTTGTCTTTCTTAACACTTACTTGAGTGTAGTCATAGATTGGAATAACTGGCATTTCGTCCATTAAGACTTTTTCAGCCTTCTTCAGAATTTCTAAACGTTTGTTAGCGTCAGTTTCTTTGGCTGCTTCTTCTAGGTACTTAGCGTAGTCTGCATTTTCCCAACCAGTGTAGTTGTTACCTGCATCAGCGCTACGGTACTGATCTAAGAAGGTCAAGGCATCATTGAAGTCACCAGACCAACCTAAACGAGCCACTTGGAAGTCACCGGTTTTGAGACGATCTAAGTAAACTTGGAACTCAGAGTTGTCCAATTCTACCTTAATGCCCAAGTTCTTAGACCAACCTTCTTGAATGTATTGAGCGATGGCTGCGTGAGCTTCACTGGTGTTCATAGAAATCTTAACAGTCAATTCACTTGGATCTTTGAGGCCCAATTCTTGTAAACCTTTAGCCAAGTATTCTTTGGCGCCTTCATAGTCGGCATCCTTGAAGTAGTTAGCGTCTGTTTCGAAACCAGTAACTGAAGCTGGCACAATACCCTTAGCAGGTTTTTGTTCCGCCTTGGTAATGTTGGTTACTAAACCTTGACGGTCAATAGCTAAAGCCAAGGCCTTGCGGATATTGACATTAGACATTACAGGGTCTTTAGTGTTGAGTTTGTAGACGTAGATAGCTGATTGTGGTGTAACTTTAAGAATCCCTTGTTTCTTGAAGCCTTCAAAAGAATCTAAAGACAAGGTCCCGAATGGTGCGCTGACGAAGTCAATCTCACCAGATTGGAACATCTTGGTGACGGTTGAGTCAGACTCAACGATTTGAGCGTTGACACGGTCAACCTTGACATTGTCCTTATCCCAGTATTGGTCATTCTTTTCTAAGGCTAGGTCCGCATTGTGGTTCCACTCAGCTAACTTGAAGGCCCCGTTAGTGACATACTTGTCGCTTAAGTCGTCAGCCCAGTCAGCGTTAGCTTCTACCACCTTTTTGTTAACAGGTGCAAAAGCATAGAAAGAAGTTAAGCTTAAGAAGTAGGCAGTTGGGTTGACTAACTTAACTTCTAAGGTAGTGTCGTCGATGGCTTTGACCCCAACTTGGTCTGCTCTCCCTTTGCCCTCGTTGTAGGCTTGCGCCCCTTCGATGACGAAGAAGAGCCCTGCGTAGTCAGCCCCGGTTTCAGGGTTGATGACACGTTTCCAGGCATATTCAAAGTCACCCGCTGTAACAGGGTCACCGTTAGACCATTTAGCATCTGAACGAAGCTTGAAGGTATAGGTCTTGCCATCTTCGCTGACTTGCCAAGATTCAGCCACACCAGGCACTTGGCTCTTGAAGTCTTGCGATTCACGAGTCAAGCCTTCGAAGACGTTATGGATGATGTTCCCGCTTGGTGCATCAGACGCTTTGGCTGGGTCGATGCTTGCCATTTCTGAAGACACAACGGTGTTGACTTCTTTACCTTGAGCGTGTGCCGGTAAAGGTGTTGGTAAGCTTGCAGCCAAGGCTAAAAAGGCAGCGCCGGCTAACAAGGATTTCTTGAGTACTTGTTTCATAAGTATCCCCCTTAGTAAAATTAAAATCACATGAGTTAATTTTAAGGGAACTCTGAATAAATGTCAATGATTTTTTAATAGCAAAGCAAAAGCTCCCTCGCTAGGCAAGAGAGCTTGATCAATTATTTAGTAAATGGCGATGGCTCATAGAAAACCTGATGGAGACAAAGGCCCTGCGGCGGTGCCGTTGGCCCTGCTTCCTTGCGGTTCTGAACCTGAATCAAACGCTCCAGTTCATTAACAGGACGCAACCCATCTCCGATTTGCAGGCTAGTGCCGACCAGAATCCGAATCATATTATAGAGGAAACCTGTCCCCTGGAACTGGAAGACCAGTTCCTGCTGGTCCTGATCTTGCCAGACTCGAGCCACATGAACCGTCCGCACCTTGTCTTCCTTATCAGTCTTAGTCGAACAGAAGCTGGTGAAGTCGTGGGTTCCCACCACGGCCTCCAAGGCTTGATTGATTCGGTCTAAGTCATAGCGATAGGGATGGTGGAGACTGTAGAGGCGTTTGAAGGGATTGGCATAGGGTCCCACATCTACCCGATAACGGTACTCCTTACCCACAGCATGGTAACGGGCATGGAAATCATCGGCCACCCGAGCCACTGTCACCACCTTAATAGCCGGATCCAAGAGGGCATTGAGGGCTCGTTGCATGGCTTGTTGAGGCATGGGAGCGGGATAATCAAAATGCACCACCTGGCCCAAGGCATGAACCCCTGAATCAGTCCGGCCTGACGCCACCGTAGGAATGGTCACGCCCTCGGGGCACTTGGCCATTTTGATTAGAGCCGCATCCAGATTGGCCTGAATAGAAGGACCGTTGGGCTGGACCTGGTAGCCGACAAAGCGACTCCCGTCATAAGCGAGTTGAATAGCATAACGTGGCATGGCCTCACCCCACTGGCCAGAAACGGCTAGCTAACAAGGCTAAGGTCAGCACTAGCAAGGCCCAAGCTACTTGTCTATCAGCTGGGCTATAGGCCAACTGGCGGTACTTGGTACGGCCTTCTGCTCCACGATAGCCCCGAGCTTCCATGGCGGTTGCCATTTCTTCGGCCCGGTTGAAGGCGGAGATGAAGAGGGGCACCAGAATCGGTACGACGGCCTTCATTCTCTGCATGAGGCTACCTTGATCGAACTCTACCCCACGCGAGCGTTGGGCGTTCATAATTTTCTGGGCTTCATCCATGAGGGTTGGCACATAGCGCAAGGCAATAGCCAGCATGAGGGCCAACTCATGGGCTGGAAAACCAAAGCGAGCCAGCGGCCGCAAGAGATGCTCAATCCCATCCGTTAGCTCTAGGGGAGCCGTCGTTAAGGTTAAGATAGTGGACATCATGATAATGAGGACCAGACGCATGAAGATAAAGGCCCCGCTCTCCAAACCACCGGTCGAGAGGACAAAAGGTCCCCACTGCCAGAAGACATGGCCCCCATTAGTGAAGAGAATCTGGAAGACCACAGTGAAGAGAATCAGCCAAATCATGGGCTTAACCCCATTGATAAAGAACTTAAAGGAAAGACCGGTCAACTTAATAGCCAAGAGAGTAAAAAGTGCCAAGATGGCATAACCCAACCAGGAATCGGCTAGGAAGACCACAAATATAAAGTAGAAAGAAGCTAGCAACTTGGTCCGCGGATCTAAGCGATGAATCCAAGAATCCATGTTGATATAGCGTCCCAGTAACATTTTATCCAACATGGCCGGTCCCCTCCTTAGCTGGAAGATGGGCCATGAGCAAGTCGGCTAAGGCTTCAACGGTCAGGGGCGCCTGGTCAATGGCCAGGGCTTGATCTTCTAAGCGCTCCTGTAATTTCTCCAGAAACTGCATGGAGCGTGGCACATCTAAGCGTCGTTGACGTAGCCAATCCGTCTGGCTGAAGACTTGTTCAGGCGTCCCCGTCTTAACCACCGTGCCCCCTTCCATGACAATGACATGGTCGGCATAGCGGGCAACGTCATCCATTTGGTGACTGATTAAGACCAGGGTCAACTTATCCTCTTTTTGGAGGCGCATGAACATGTCCAGCATTTGGGCTTGTCCCAGTGGGTCTAGGCCGGCAGTTGGCTCGTCTAAGACCAGCACTTGCGGTTCTAAGGCCAGAACACCGGCAATGGCCACCCTTCGCATTTGGCCGCCACTGAGATCGAATGGTGAGCGCTCATAGAGATCCGGACTGATGCCGACTAGGGCTAATTTTTCCTTAGCAATGGTAAGCGCATCCTCTTCTGAGACACCAAAATTCAAAGGTCCAAACATGACATCCTTGAGGACCGTCTCTTCGAAGAGCTGGGCTTCCGGGAATTGGAAGACGACACCGACCTGCTTACGCAATGGCTTTAGGGAAGGTAACTTAGCCGTAGATGTAACCAAGACATCCCCTAGACGTACAGACCCCTTGGTTGGCTTAATCAAAACATTAAGGTGTTGAATCAAGGTCGACTTACCTGAACCCGTATGGCCGATGACGGCAGTCACTTGGTGGGCTGGAATGGTTAAATTAACGTCGAAGAGGGCCGCTACCTCAAAAGGTGTATTGGCATTGTAATGGTAACTTACTTGGTCGAATACAATGGTGTGATCCATGTCAATAAGGCCTCCTCATCGAGATAGTTATCCGGCACATCCAGTCCGCGGGCAGCTAGGGCGTCCTTGAGTTTCTGTGAAAAAGGCACATCCAGACCCTGTTCCACTAATTGCTCCCCCATTAGGAAGATTTCTTCTGGTTTCTTGTCTTGGACTAGACGCCCGCCCTGCATCATGAGGATACGGTCAGCCAAGCTGGCTTCGTCCAAATCATGGGTAATGGAAATAACCGTCAGGTTGAAGCGTTCCTTAATCTTACGAATGGCTGCAATCACTTCTTGGCGGCCGTTAGGGTCCAACATAGAGGTAGCTTCATCTAAGATGATAATATCAGGCCGCAAGGCCAAGATGCTAGCTAGGGCCACCCGTTGCTTCTGGCCACCTGATAGGCGGGCAGGCTCCTTGTCCTTAAATTCTGACATCCGAACCTCCGCCAGCGCCTCTTCAATCCGGGTGATCATCTCTTGACGTGGTACCCCATTATTTTCCAGACCAAAGGCCACATCATCTTCTACCGTCGAACCAACAAATTGGTTGTCTGGATTTTGGAAGACCATACCCACTGAGCGACGCGCTTCCCAAACGGTCTCTTCGTCAATGGTTAGGTCCTTAATGGTTACCTGGCCTGCAGCAGGCACGAGGAGTCCATTCATAATTTTGGCTAGGGTCGACTTGCCTGAGCCGTTTGGCCCAATAATAGCCACCCATTCGCCTTCCTTGATTTCTAGGGAGACATCGGTCAGGGAGTTGACCTCGCTACCATAGTAACGAAAATCGATATGCGATAGTTTTACAACGCTTGCTGCCATGTCTTTTTCATCCTCTCTGCCTCTGGGGCCATCTTACTACTTTCATAGCTAAAGCCAGTCTTCTGCCTAGCCTTAGCTATGAAAGCAACTCACCCCCTTACTCTACCACCTGGGGGCGTCACTTTCAAGAATTTGAGTATAAGACCAAAAAAAAATCACTTTTACGATGATAGCTAGCGATTGGGGAAGCGGGAGGCTCCCCCAATCGTGCTATAGAGCTAGACCCTGTAGTTGGTTAGCAAGGCTACAGAATCGTCACACTCCTCATCATAAAGCGAATTCTCACTCTATTATACTAATTCGATGATTGCCATTGGGGCGCCATCACCACGACGTGGGCCGGTCTTCAAGACACGGGTGTAGCCACCTTGGCGGTCAGCGTAGCGCTCAGCGTACTCACCGAACAAACGAGTCAAGACACGTTCAACAACGACTTGATCCCCTTCAACGGTTGCGCTAGCAATCTCGTTACGCAAGAATGCTGCAGCACGACGGCGTGATGCTAAGTCACCTTTTTTACCTAAGGTAATCATTTGATCAACGAATTTACGTACTTCTTTGGCACGAGTTTCTGTGGTTTCGATACGGCCGTATACGATCACATCAGTAGTTAAGTCACGCAATAATGCGTTACGTTGTGCGCTCTTACGTCCTAATTTGCGGTATGCCATTATTCAGTTTCCTCCTTTGCTTTGAATATGAAATATCCTATACTAGTCGTCTTGGCGTAAGCTCAACTCAAGGTTAGCCAATTTTTGTTTGACTTCCTCTAATGATTTACGGCCAAGGTTACGTACTTTAATCATTTCTGCTTCTGATTTGTTAGTCAACTCTTGAATCGTGTTGATGCCCGCGCGTTTCAAACAGTTGTATGAACGAACGGATAAGTCTAACTCTTCAATCGTCATGATTAACATTTTCTCTTTTTCAGCTTCTTCCTTCTCAACCATAATTTCAGTTTGACGCGCTTCATCGTTGAGGTTAACGAAGATATTTAAGTGCTCCGTTAAGATTTTAGCGGCTAAACTTAATGATTTTTCAGGACTAATTGAACCGTCGGTCCAAATATCTAAAGTTAATTTATCATAAACGTTCTTTTGCCCGATACGGGTGTTTTCGACTTGATAGTTTACCTTCTTAATTGGGGTATAGATCGAATCGATTGGTAAGACGCCGATTGGCATGTCTTCCCGTTTGTTGTGTTCGCTCCGTACATAACCACGACCGTTGGCTACGTTTAGACGCATCTTCAATTCAGCGCCATCAGCCAGGGTGCAAATGTAGAGCTCAGGGTTGAGGATTTGCACATCGTTATCATGCATAATATCAGCTGCGGTCACAACTTTTGGACCGGTGACGTTTAATTCAATTACTTTTGACTCTTGAGTGTGAAGTTTCAATGCTAATTTCTTCAAGTTCAAGATAATCGTTGGAACATCTTCCACGATACCTTCAACTGTAGCAAATTCATGCAGTACTCCATCAATCTGGATGCTAGTAACAGCGGAACCAGGTAATGAAGATAATAAAATACGACGTAATGAATTTCCAAGGGTTGTTCCATATCCACGTTCAAGTGGTTCAACGACAATTTTACCAAATTTGGCATCGTCACTGACTTCAATCGTTTTAATTTCTGGCTTTTCAATTTCGATCATCGATTATATTCCCCTTTCAAAACGTTAGTCTTGGTAATAACGCGCTTCACAGTTGCTTGAGTCATCTAGATTATACGCGGCGACGTTTTGGAGGACGGCAACCGTTGTGAGGAATAGGGGTAACGTCGCGGATGGCGGTTACTTCTAAACCTGTAGCTTGCAATGAACGAATTGCTGACTCACGACCTGAACCTGGGCCTTTTACTGTTACTTCAACAGTCTTCATCCCGTGATCCATAGCACCTTTAGCAGCCACTTCTGAAGCCATTTGTGCAGCGAATGGGGTAGATTTCTTAGAACCACGGAAACCTAATGAACCTGCGGATGACCATGAAATAGCATTACCATTCACGTCAGTGATCATAACAATAGTGTTGTTGAATGTAGAGCGAATGTGTGCTACACCTTTCTCGACATTTTTTCTAACACGACGGCGACGACGTGCAACTTGTTTTTTCTTTGCCATGAAGTTTATACCTCCTTCATTCTATATTCGAGTATTATTTTTTACCAGTGACCATTTTCTTAGGTCCTTTACGTGTACGAGCGTTGTTCTTGGTGTTTTGACCACGAACTGGCAAGCCACGACGGTGACGTAAGCCACGGTAAGAACCGATTTCTTGGAGACGCTTGATGTTCAAGCTAATTTCACGACGTAAGTCCCCTTCAACTTTGAGGCCGTCAATGATTTCACGGATACGGTCGAGCTCATCGTTTGATAAGTCCTTAACGCGAGTGTCTTCAGAAACGTTTGCTTGTTTTAATACTTGTTGTGCAGTTTTCAAACCAATACCGTAGATGTATGTTAATGAGATTACTACACGTTTTTCACGCGGAATATCTACTCCAGCAATACGAGCCATTTATCTGGCACCTCCTTCTTATTAACCTTGACGTTGTTTATGTTTTGGATTTTCGCAAATTACCATCACATTGCCGTTGCGACGAATGATTTTACATTTTTCGCAAATTGGCTTTACAGATGCTCTAACTTTCATCTTAACTAATTCCCTCCTTAAATTCGAAACGGAACGGTTTACTTAAAGCGGTAGGTAATACGACCACGTGTCAAATCGTAAGGAGATAATTCAATCGTTACCTTATCTCCTGGTAAGATGCGGATGTAGTTCATCCGGATTTTACCTGAAACGTGAGCCAGTATTTCATGCCCATTCTCTAATTCAACCTTAAACATTGCATTTGGTAAAGTTTCAATGACTGTACCTTCAACTTCAATTACATCATCTTTAGCCATTCATACTTCCTCCTCTTACCAACTTACTGTTAGGCTATTGTGCCACTGAGGACAAAATCTGGCGGATATCTTCGTAGACCTTGTCGATGGCTTGTTGACCATCCACTCGGTGAAGAAGCCCACGTTCCTCATAATAATCCAGTATTGGTCGAATTGATTCCATTTGGAGATTGATACGATATGCAACTTTCTCAGGCTTGTCATCTTCACGTTGATAGAAATCACTGGCACCACAATTGTCACAGACACCTTCAACCTTCGGTGGGTTGTAGAGTTTGTGGTAGGTTGCCCCACAGTTGCGGCAGATGATTCGGCCACTCAAGCGATCCTTGAGGACTTCTGGATCTACATCGATATAGATAACGGCATGGATTGGGGAGTTTAACTCCACCAAGTTTTGATCAAGCGCCTGAGCTTGTGCGCTGGTACGTGGGTAGCCATCCAACATGAAGCCTTGGGCTTTCACGTCATCTTGGGCTAAACGTTCACGTACAATGGCGTTGGTCACTTCATCAGGAACCAGGTTCCCGTTGTCAGTGTAAGCCTTGGCTTGGAGCCCAAGTGGGGTTTCGTTCTGAATCGCAGCACGAAAAATATCCCCAGTTGCAATATGTACGATTTGATAATCTTTTACTAGACGTTCACTCTGTGTCCCTTTACCGGCACCAGGCAAACCCATTAATAAAATATTCATCTTGTATCTTCCCTTTACTTCTATTTGACACATGATTATTGAATGAATCCTTGATAACGGCGTTTGATAACGCGCCCTTCGACCTGCTTAGCAGTCTCAATGGCAACCCCGACCACAATCAGCAAGCTAGTCCCGCTGAGTGAGATACGTGACGTTAAGTTCCAGAAGAACCCTGCCACAATCGGCAATACCGCAATCAAAGTCAAGTAAAGTGCGCCTACTCCGCTCAAGCGGTTGATTACTTTGGTTAAGTAAGTTTCGGTATCTTTCCCAGGACGGACGCTTGGAATGTACCCGCTCGACTTCTGCAAGTTCTCGGCAACCTTCTCCGGATTCACTTGAATCAATGAATAGAAATAAGTAAACGCAATTAATAGTACAGTGTAGAAGATTACACCGTAGAGTGTTTGGTAGTCGAAGAGTTGTACCAGGAAGTCCATCCATGGGTTAGTCCGATCGACTGTCACAAACGAGAATATCATCTGAGGTGTTGTAATAAACGAGCTAGCGAAAATTACTGGAATAACCCCAGCTGAGTTAATTTTAAGCGGGAGGTGAGCTGAGTAGCGCGCCCCTGACGCTTTCTTAGAATAATGGATTGGGATACGCAATTGAGCCCGTTCCATTAAAACGATAATGACGATTAAGATGACGATGACCAAGATAATGGCTGCCAATGACAGCATGTTGGTCATAGCATGATCTCCACCATTTACGAGATGGCGTTGGAGATAACCCATCAATTCCTTAGGCACTTCCGCAACAATCCCGGCCATGATAATCATGGACAAGCCGTTACCAACACCGCTTCGGGTAATCATCTCACCCAACCAGACCAAGAACATGGAACCAGCTGTTAAGATGAGGGCAATCGTTAGGTAACGCATTGTCGTTGGGTTGGCAATCAAGCCCAGACGCGCCATCCGGTTAAAACCGAGGGCGATACCGTAAGATTGTACTAAACCAAGGGCAATGGCAACATAAGTGGTCCATTGGTTGAGCTTACGACGCCCAACTTCCCCTTGCTTAGCCCATTCAGTAAACTTAGGCACAATGTCCATTTGTAATAACTGAATGATGATTGAGGCGGTAATGTATGGGGAAACCCCCATGGCGAAGAGCGAGAAGCGCTTCAAGGCCCCGCCGCCGAAGGTGTTCAATAAGCCTAAGAGGCCGCTCTCAGCGAAAGTGTTAATCGCTGAAACTCGAACCCCAGGTACAGGAATATGTGACCCTAATCGGAATACCGCAAAAACGAAGAGCGTGAAAAAGATGCGACGACGCGTATCTTTATCCGCAAATGCATTTTTAATGAAGGTAAACATTAGATCACCTCGATTGATCCACCAGCTGCAGTAATTGCTTGCTCTGCACCTTTAGAGAATTTGGCTGCTTGAACAGTTAATTTTCTTTCAAGTTGACCATTACCTAAGATTTTTACTCCTGATAATTCTTTCTTAACGACACCTGCTTCAACTAAGAGAGCTGGTGTAACTGTCGTACCGTCTTCGAAGCGGTTGAGAGCTTCCAAGTTAACGACTGCATATTCTTTACGGTTGATGTTGTTGAATCCACGTTTTGGTAAACGACGGAACAATTGAGTTTGTCCACCTTCGAAACCTAAACGTACGCCACCGCCAGAACGGGCTTTTTGACCTTTTTGACCGCGACCAGCAGTTTTACCGTTACCGGAACCTTGACCACGACCGACACGGTTACGTTCTTGACGTGAACCTTCAGCAGGTTTTAATGTATGAAGTTTCATTCCTGTGGCACCTCCTTGTATTAGTCTCTAATTTTTATGCTTCTTTTACTTCAACTAAGTGACTGATCGTATTGATCATCCCACGAACTGCTTCGTTGTCTGGTTTAACAACGGTCTTGTAAGTCTTAGTTAAACCTAAAGCCTTAGCAGTTTGGATTTGATTTTTAGGACGACCGATCAAGCTGCGTTTCAATTGGATTTGTAAGTTCGCCATTTGATTGTCCTCCTTAGCCTAAAATTTCTTCGACTGATTTGCCACGTAAAGCAGCAACTTCTTCAGCTACTTTCAATTGTTTCAAGCCTTCTACAGTCGCACGCACCATGTTGATTGGTGTGTTAGAACCAAGAGACTTACTTGTTACGTCAGCTACCCCTGCTAATTCCATTACGGCACGAACAGGACCACCTGCTGCAACCCCAGAACCGGCTGGTGCTGGTTTGATTAAGACACGACCACCACAGAATTCGCCAATTGCTTCGTGAGGAATTGTGGTTCCGGTCAATGGTACTTCGATTAAGTTTTTCTTCGCATCTTCGATAGCTTTACGGATTGCTTCTGGAACTTCTTGAGCTTTACCAGTACCAAAGCCAACGTGACCGTTCTTGTCACCGACAACTACTAAAGCTGAGAAACGTAGACGACGTCCACCCTTAACAACTTTGGTAACACGGTTAATCGTCACAACGCGTTCTTCGATGTTTTCCAAGGTATTTGGATTGATGTGAACCATGAACTAGTGTCCTCCTTCTATTAAAATTCTAGGCCGTTTTCACGAGCTGCTTCAGCCAAAGCTTTCACACGACCGTGATATAGGTACCCACCGCGGTCGAAGACAACTTTCTTGAAGCCTTTTGCTACCGCACGTTCAGCAACTAATTTACCTACAGCTGAAGCTTGCTCAACTTTGGTCCCTGTTACTGATTTGTCATTACTAGAGGCACTTGCAAGCGTCACACCCGCTACGTCATCAATTAATTGAGCGTAGATGTGCGTGTTGGAACGGAACACGTTCAAGCGTGGGCACTCAGCAGTACCAGAGATTTTGTTTCTTACGCGAGCATGTCTTTTACGACGTACTTTGTTTTTATCTGGTTTTGTAATCACAATTTTCACCTCTTTAAGTTTAAGTTATAGGAGAAGATCAGGACCGGTCTATTACTTACCAGTCTTACCTTCTTTACGACGTACATATTCGTCAGTGTAACGAATCCCTTTACCTTTATATGGTTCTGGTGGACGTACGCCACGGATGTTGGCTGCTAATGCGCCGACTTTCTCTTTATCGTAACCTTCTACGATAATCTTAGTGTTAGAAGGAACTTCAAAGTTAGCACCTTCAACTGGTTCGAATTCAACTGGGTGAGAAAGACCCACGTTCAATACTAATTTGTTACCTTGTTTTTGAGCACGGTAACCGACCCCGATAAGGTCTAATTCTTTCTTGAAGCCATTCGCTACACCTTCAACCATGTTGCTGAAGACAGAACGCATAGTCCCGTGTAATGAACGGTTTTCTTTTGAATCATTTGGGCGAGTGAAGACTACTTCATTCTCTTGAACTTCCAACGCAATGTTTGGGTGGAAGTCACGTGTCAAAGTACCTTTAGGGCCTTTTACAGTCACTGTATGACCTTTTACTTCGACGGTTACGCCTGCTGGAATCACGACTGGTTTTTTACCGATACGACTCACAGGGCTGCACCTCCTCTTTCTTATTTCTAGTTATCTTAAATATGAATAGATTAGATTACCAAACGTAAGCTAATACTTCGCCACCGACACCAGCTTGACGAGCTTGTTTGTCAGTCACAACACCGTTAGAAGTTGAGATGATGGCGATCCCTAAGCCGTTTAATACCTTAGGTAGGTCTTCTGATTTGGTGTAGATACGCAAACCAGGTTTTGAAATACGCTTGATGCCAGTGATAACTTTTTCGTTGTTACGGCCGTACTTCAAGAAGATGGTGATTTCACCTTGTTTGTCGTCTTCTGCGACTTCATAGTTTTTGATGAAACCTTCTTGTTTCAAGATTTCAGCAATCGCTACTTTGATTTTTGAAGATGGTGCTGATACAGTCTTGTGTCCTACGCTGTTAGCGTTACGGATACGAGTTAAGAAATCAGCAATTGGATCTGTCATAACCATGTTGTATTTACCTCCTCTTTGTTCAGTATGGATTACCAGCTGGCTTTCTTCACGCCAGGGATTTGTCCTTTGTAAGCAAGTTCGCGGAAGCAAATACGGCAAAGTTTGAATTTACGATATACGGAGTGTGGACGTCCGCAACGCTCGCAGCGCGTATACTCTTGAACTTTGAATTTAGGTGACCGCTTGTTTTTTGCAATCATTGATTTTTTAGCCAATGTTCATTCGCCTCCTTGTCTTATTTTTGGAAAGGCATGCCTAATTCTTTAAGTAAAGCATGTGCCTCTTCGTCAGATTTCGCAGTTGTTACGATAACGATGTCCATCCCGCGGACTTTATCAACGTTATCATAGTTCACTTCAGGGAAGATAAGTTGTTCTTTGATCCCTAAGGTGTAGTTCCCGCGGCCATCGAAGGCTTTGTTGCTGACACCGTGGAAGTCACGAACACGTGGTAAAGATACAGTGACTAACTTGTCTAAGAAGTCGTACATACGCGTACCACGTAGGGTCACTTTACACCCGATTGGCATACCTTCACGGAGACGGAAGCCCGCGATGGATTTCTTAGCTTTGGTAATCACTGGCTTTTGACCAGATAATAAAGTGAGTTCGTCAACAGCTTTTTCTAAGTTCTTAGCGTTAGCTACTGCGTCACCCACACCCATGTTGATGACGATCTTTTCAACTTTAGGTACTTGCATTACAGAAGTGTAGTTGAATTGTTCGATCAATTTTTTAGTTACTTCGTTTGAGTATTTAGCTTTTAAACGATTTTCCATGTAGTGTTAATCCTCCTCTCGCTATTGATTAGATGGTTTCGTTAGATTTCTTCGCGAAACGGACTTTCTTGCCGTCTTCGAAACGATAACCCACACGTGTTGCTTCCCCTGATTTAGGATCAACGAGTTTAACGTTAGACACGTGGATTGGTGCTGGGAATTCTTCAATCCCGCCTTGACCTGCTTGAGAAGGTTTAACGTGCTTCTTGGCAATGTTCAAGCCTTCTACGACTACGCGGTCTTCTTTTGGTAAGGTACGTAAAACAGTCCCTGTTTTACCTTTATCTTTACCTGCAATTACTTTAACTGTATCGCCTGTTTTGATACGCATGAATAGTTTCCTCCTTCGTTAATATTTCTTATAAAACTTCTGGAGCTAATGAAACAATCTTCATGTAGTTGTTATCACGCAATTCACGTGCAACTGGTCCAAAGATACGCGTACCACGAGGGCTCTTATCGTCACGGATGATGACGCAAGCATTTTCGTCAAACTTGATATAAGAACCATCTTTACGGCGAGCTCCTGATTTAGAACGTACGATTACTGCTTTTACGACGTCACCTTTTTTAACAACTCCACCTGGCGTTGCTTGTTTAACCGTTGCAACGATAACATCCCCGATATTAGCAGTTTTGCGGTTTGAACCACCTAATACACGAATTGTTAACACTTCACGTGCGCCAGAGTTGTCAGCAACTTTTAATCGACTTTCTGTTTGAATCATTTCGATGTCCTCCTTCCGAGATATACTTGGTTAATTAGATAATGACTGCTTCTTCAACAATCTCTAATAAACGGAAGCGTTTCGTAGCTGATAATGGACGAGTTTCCATAATGCGCACGATGTCGCCTTCTTTTGCACGGTTTTCTTCATCATGTGCTTTATATTTCTTAGAATATTTAACGCGTTTACCGTATTTAGGGTGAGTCTTACGAGTTTCGACTAAAACCGTGATGGTTTTGTCCATTTTGTCGCTCACGACACGACCTTGGTAAACTTTACGTTGGTTGCGTTCTGTCGTCATTGATGTTAGCCTCCTTTGCTGGTTTATTTAGACAATTCTTGCTCGCGTAAAGCAGTTTTGATACGTGCGATAGATTTACGTACAGTGCGTAAACGTGCTGTATCTTCTAATTGTCCTGTTGCTAATTGGAATCGAAGGTTGAAGAGCTCTTTCTTCAACTCAGCTTCACGTTCAAGCAACTCAGCAGTGGATAACCCTTTGATTAACGCTTTAAATTCATTAGTTTTCATTCGATTCACCACCATATTCTTCACGTTTTACGAACTTGGTCTTAACTGGTAGTTTATGCGATGCTAAACGTAATGCTTCACGTGCGATTTCTTCAGATACACCCGCTACTTCAAACATAATCTTGCCACGTTTAACTGGTGCTACCCAACCTTCAGGTGCCCCTTTACCAGAACCCATACGAACCCCGATAGCTTTTGCAGTATATGATTTGTGAGGGAAGATTTTAATCCATACTTTCCCACCACGTTTCATATAACGAGTCATCGCAATACGGGCTGCTTCGATTTGACGGTTTGTGATCCAGTGAGATTCAGTAGCTCGTAAGCCGTATTCACCGAAATCAACTTGTTTACCACCTTTAGCTTCTCCGCGCATTTTACCACGGAATTCACGACGGTGTTTTACACGTTTTGGTACTAACATTGATTAGTTCCCTCCTTTCTCAGAGTTTTTCTTTTGTGGCAATACTTGGCCACGGCAGATCCAAACTTTAACTCCTAACTTACCGTAAGTAGTGTCCGCTTCTTCCCATGCGTAGTCGATGTCGCTACGTAAGGTATGGAGTGGCACAGTACCTTCAGAGTATGCTTCGCTACGCGCAATATCTGCACCGTTCAAACGGCCTGATACCATGGTTTTGATCCCTTGAGCGCCAGCTTTCATAGTACGTTGGATAGCTTGCTTTTGAGCACGGCGGAAAGCCACACGGTTTTCTAATTGACGTGCGATATCTTCAGCAACCAATTTAGCGTCTAAGCTTGGTTCTTTGATTTCTACAACGTTAATAAAGACTTTCTTGCCGGTTAATTTGCTTAATTCCGCACGGACTGCATCGATTTCGGAACCACCTTTACCGATGACCATACCTGGCTTAGCAGTGTGAACAGATACAATCACACGGTTAGCAGCACGTTCGATTTGGATGTTAGAAACTGATGCTTCTTTTAATTTCTTGTATAAGAATTTGCGGATAGCTAAATCTTCGTGTAAGTATTCAGCAAAGTTCTTGTCTGCATACCATTTAGCGTCCCAGTCGCGGATGACGCCGACACGCATACCAATTGGATGTACTTTTTGACCCATTGATTAAGCCTCCTCTTTCTCAGATACCACAACAGTGATGTGGCTTGTACGTTTGTTGATTGGTGAAGCTGAACCTTTCGCACGTGGGCGGAACCGTTTCATGGTTGGGCCTTCGTTAGCGAATGCTTCACTCACGTATAAGTTTTCCAAGTCAAGATCGTAGTTGTGGTCCGCGTTAGCGATAGCAGACATCAACACTTTCTCAACGATTGGGGCACCTGCTTTAGGTGTGAATTTTAAGATGGCAATTGCTTCGCCAACTTTTTTACCTCGGATAAGATCTAAGACTAAGCGAACTTTACGAGGCGCAATGCGAACTGTTCTTGCAACTGCTTTTGCAGATGTAACTTGGTTAGACATCTTGTTTTCCTCCTATAAATTAGCGTTTCTTAGATTTCTTGTCGTCAGCTGCGTGACCTTTATAAGTACGAGTTGGTACGAATTCACCTAATTTGTGACCTACCATATCTTCTTGAACATATACAGGCACGTGCTTGCGGCCATCATAAACGGCAATGGTTAAACCAATGAAGTTAGGGAAGATGGTTGAACGACGTGACCAGGTTTTAATAACTTGTTTCTTTGTGCTTTCTGCTTGCTCTTCCACTTTTTTCATTAAGTGCGCATCACAGAAAGGTCCTTTTTTCAAACTACGACTCACAATGAAGCCTCCCTTCGATTATTTGTTACCGGCGCCTATTATTTTTTACGGCCGCGGATGATTAACTTGCTAGATTTAGCTTTCTTAGAGCGGGTTTTCTTACCAAGTGTTGGTTTACCCCATGGAGACATCGGAGATTTACGCCCGATTGGTGCACGACCTTCACCACCACCGTGTGGGTGATCGTTAGGGTTCATTACGGAACCACGAACTTCAGGACGTTTGCTCATCCAACGTGCACGACCGGCTTTACCGATGTTTACTAATTCGTGTTGTTCGTTACCAACAACCCCGATAGTTGCACGGCAAGTTGATAAAATCATACGGACTTCACCAGAGTTCAAACGAACTAAAGTGTATTTACCTTCGTGACCCAATACTTGAGCGCTAGTACCAGCAGAACGGATTAATTGACCGCCTTTACCTGGTTTTAATTCGATGTTGTGGATTACAGTACCTTCAGGGATGTTTGCTAATGGCAATGCGTTCCCGATTTGGATGTCGGCATGTTCACCAGATTCAATTTTTTGGCCTACTTTCAAGCCTTTTGGTGCCAAGATGTAAGTCTTGATCCCGTCTTCGTAGTGTACCAACGCGATGTTAGCGGTACGGTTTGGATCGTACTCGATTGTTGCGATAGTCCCTACTACGTTGTCTTTGTTACGTTTGAAATCGATGATACGGTAAGCGCGTTTGTTACCGCCACCTTGATGACGAACAGTGATTTTACCTTGGTTGTTACGGCCGGCTTTTTGTTTTTGTGAAGATAACAATGTCTTCTCTGGTTTTGATGCAGTGATTTCGCTGAAATCATAACCAGTCATGTTACGACGACCGTTAGAGGTTGGTTTGTACTTTTTAATCGCCACTCTTATTCCCTCCTACTTACTCATTTTCTAGGTGATTATTCTGCTTCGTTAGCGAATAATTCGATGTCTTTTGATTCAGCAGTCAAGGTTACGACTGCTTTCTTGTACTTACGAGTGAAACCAGCGTAACGGCCCATGCGTTTTGCTTTACCGTCAACGTTGATCGTGTTAACTTTCTTAACTTTAACCCCTTCAAACATTGCTTCAACCGCTTGTTTGATGTGAGTTTTGTTAGCACGACGGTCTACTTCGAACGTGTATTTTTTCTCGTCTAAACCAGCAACTGATTGTTCAGTGATGACTGGGCGTAATACTACTTCTGATAATTGCATTATGCTAAAGCCTCCTCTACGGTTGAAAGTGCTGCTTTAGTGATGACAAGTGTGTCGTAGTTTACAACGTCTAATACGTTCACGTTGCCTTCGTCGATCACTTTCACGTTAGCTAAGTTACGTGCTGAGAAGTAAGCGTTGGCGTTAGTCCCTTCTAATACTAAGAGAGTCTTCGCATCTACTTTAAGGTTGTTCAATACTGACTTGAATTCCTTAGTTGATGGAGCTGCAAAGCTGAGTTCATCAACAACTACTAACTTGCCTTCTAATACTTTCTGAGATAATACAGATTGTAACGCTAAGCGGCGTACTTTCTTTGGTAATTTATAACTGTATGAACGAGGTGTTGGACCAAATACGGCACCCCCACCAACCCATTGTGGTGAACGGATAGAACCTTGACGTGCACGGCCAGTCCCTTTTTGTCTCCATGGCTTACGGCCACCACCGCGTACAGCGGAACGGTTCTTCACCGCGTGAGTCCCTTGACGTAAAGATGCACGTTGCATGATTACTGCGTCGAAGATTACGTCTTCGTTAGGTTCAACCCCAAATACAGCTGCATTCAATTCGATTTCGCCGATTTGTGAACCGTCTTGTTTAAATAAACTTACTTTTGTCATTTACTCGTTCCTCCTTCCTCGAATTATTTAACTGTTTTAATTGCTTGTTTGATTTCAACGAGTGATTTCTTGGCACCTGGGACATTACCCTTGATCAAGATTACGTTGTTTTCTACGTCAACCGCTACAACTTCCAAGTTTTGGATCGTTACGCGTTCGCCACCGGTTTGACCTGGAAGGCCTTTACCCTTGAAGACGCGTGATGGGAACGAAGCCCCACCCATTGAACCTGGACGACGGTGGTAACGAGAACCGTGAGCCATTGGACCACGTGATTGGCCATGACGCTTGATTGCACCTTGGAATCCTTTACCCTTGGATGTACCCGTCACATCGACGATGTCGCCAGCTGCGAAAGTTTCCACTGTGATTTCTTGTCCTACTTGATATTCTCCAAGCTCAACTTCGCGGAACTCGCGAATGAAGCGCTTAGGAGTAGCATTTGCTTTTGCTACATGACCTTTAGCAGGTTTGTTTGACAATACTTCACGCAAGTCTTGGAAACCTAATTGAACCGCTTCGTAGCCATCGTTTTCCATGGTTTTAACTTGTAATACCACGTTTGGAGTAGCTTCGATAACAGTTACAGGTACCAATTCACCGTTCTCAGTGAAGAATTGAGTCATCCCTACTTTTTTACCTAAGATTCCTTTGGTCATGAGTACACCTCCATTTTTCTAAAATTATAATTTGATTTCTACGTCTACACCACTAGGTAAGTCTAATTTCATCAAAGCGTCAACTGTTTTGTTAGTTGGTTCTAAGATGTCGATTAAACGTTTGTGTGTACGCATTTCGAATTGTTCGCGAGAGTCTTTGTATTTGTGAGTCGCACGAATCACGGTATATAAAGAACGCTCAGTTGGCAGTGGGATTGGCCCCGCTGTCTTCGCTCCTGTTCTTTGTGCTGATTCTACGATTTTGCTTGCTGCTAAATCCAATGCACGATGCTCGTAAGCCTTCAAGCGAATCCGAATTTTTTTGTTTGCCATTTAGATTTCCTCCTTCGTCAATTTTGATAAAATGACTTGCTCCACAAGAATTTCCAACCTCACCCGCCCGTGGCAAAGCGTCCGGGTGTGTCGCAACCTCTCGCTTCATAGCTGTCTTTCCCACCTCTAAGAGGGGGCATGTCCTGCGATGGGCACACTGGTACCCATTAAGGCACAATCATTATTATAGCGTAGGAATACTTGTAAATCAAGGCTTTTCTCAAGTTTTTTTGGCCTTTTTGTATGTTTTCGTTTTCATGTCGGATGATGACGATTTCTCTGTTACCTGGCCGATAACAATTCACTTTTTAGGTGATGTTTCGGCCAATTTTTTTTGGCCTTTTGGACACAAAAATAGCCAAGACCCTCTCAGGAGCACTTGGCTAAAAATAATAATGGCTATTCCGCAAAATCTACGTCGATGGCCTTGGTCAGAACATCGCAGTAGCTATAGGAGACACACGCTAGGGTGTTGGCCTCTTGCTCTAAATCAACAACGAAGACAGAACGATAGGTTTCTTTCAGGACGCCTCGGCGCGTACGCTTTTTGTTACGACCGAGTTGGACGGTGATAATTACTTTTTCGCCGATATTTTGATCCATGAGGGATTTAATCTCGGCAATTTCTTTTGGCATAAGCCTCACCTCTTTCCTACTATTATAGCACAGTTAGATAGACTAACCTAGGAAAGGTCGGCAACTTATCCTGAAAAAAACTGACAACGTTCGCCTTTTGCTAATTTTTAGCCTTATGCGCCTGGAAGGCAGCCTCTAAGGCAGCGAAATCCATGAGGCTGAGGCTCTCAGCTCGGCGGTTAGGCTCAATGCCCGCCTGGTCGAAGACCTGACGCAAGCCCTCTTCGCTGAGAAGGCCTGGCACATAGGCCGACTTGAGGTTGTTCCATAGGGTCTTGCGGCGTTGCTTGAAGCCTGCTTGGACAAAGGCTTGAAAGGCTTCCTTATCGCTAACTTGGACCAAGGGTGCTGGTCGGCGGGTTAGCTTGAGCACAGCTGAATCCACATTTGGCTTAGGGATAAAGACATTCTTAGGTACAATGAAGGCAATCTCACTCTTCATATCCAATTGAATGGCCACTGACAGTGAACCATAGGCCTTGGTGCCCACAGCCGCCGTCATCCGCTCTGCGACTTCCTTTTGCATCATCATCACGAGCGACTGGAAGGGCAGATTGCTCTCAATTAGGCGCATGATGATAGGCGTGGTTATATAATAAGGAAGATTTGCCACCACAACCAAACGGGACTGGTCGTGTAGCCAGGCATATTCGGGGCTAGAGAAATCCACAGACAGGATATCCTGGTGGACCACTTGGACATTGTCACAGTCCGCTAGGGTTTCCTGCAGAATGCCCACAAAACGCTGGTCAATTTCGAAAGCCAAGACTTGCTTAGCATGGTGAGCCAGGTATTGGGTCAAGGCACCAATGCCGGGACCAATCTCGATGACGGTGGTATCTGCATCGACTTGGCCAGCTTCAATCATCTTCTCTAACATCCGGGGCTCGATTAGAAAGTTCTGACCCAGACTCTTTTTCATTTGAATATCGAAGCGACGCATGATCTCAACCGTACGAGTCGGCGTCGCAATTGGCCGGAATTCTCTCATTCTCGGATCCCTCCTTGGGCTTGATCCAGGACTTGGACGAATTCACCCAAGCTAGCCTGGTCGATGCCATAGCGTTGCAGTTGACGTTGCAATTGCTTGGCGTTGGTATAACCTAAATTAAAGTGCTGACTGACAGCCTGACGACGCTCCTTAGCACCCGGACCTGCGGTCAGCCCCCACTGAGCGAGACAGCCCAGTGGAATTAAAGCCACTAAGTCCCCCTCAGCCGGGGTCATGACCTGGCTCAAGGCTTGGCGAATCTCTTGGGGACTAGCATGTTCCACCCCTAGGCTCTTACCTTGGCCGCCAAAGGCAGCCAATCGACTAATATGGGCTTGCTTAGCGCTCGGCACCGCCTGGGTCACCAGTCGTCTAAGGCGCTCACCTTGGTAGTCGGGATCTGTCAAGACGATAATGCCATGGATCTTAGCAGCTTCTACAATCTGAGCCAAGACCGGGGCCTCTAGGGCGGAGCCCCCTGTCTCGATAGTCTTAACTGTCGGGCCAAAGGTCTCAATCAGACGTTTGGTATCATCGCGCCCTTCGACCACAATAACTTCTTGGGGCATGGCTTGACTCATTGGTCCCACCCCTCAGGCCACCACCGGAAGAGGCGGCAGGCATTGCCCGTCGTCAATTTGGCTAGCTCTTCTAGACTCATGTCTCGTACCTGGGCCAGACACTCCGCCACATAACGAACATAGGCTGGCTCATTTTGCTTGCCACGCTTAGGCACTGGCGCCAAATAAGGGGCATCGGTCTCAACCAAGAGACGCTCTGCCGGCACTAGGGCCGCCGCTTGGCGGACAGCCTCGGATTTCTTGAAGGTCAAGACCCCACTGAAGCTAATATGCATGCCAAGGTCTACAAAACGCATGGCTTCTTCAGCTGTCCCACCAAAGCTATGCATAATGCCCCCCGCGGCCGGCAGGCCTTCTTGCTTGAGAATCCGATAGGTGTCTTCAGTTGCATCACGATTATGAATGGTAATGGGCAGACCGTGTGACTTGGCAATGGCAATCTGACGCCGGAAGACCTGGGCTTGCACATCCCAAGGGGCAGTGTCCCAATAGTAGTCCAAGCCAATCTCGCCTAGCATCTTAACCTTAGGCAATTCTAGCCACTCTTCCAGGCGACGCTCCACCTGGTCATTGTAGGTGTGGGCCTCAGTCGGATGCCAACCCACTACCGAAATAATGTTATCGTAGGCCGCACTTAAGGCCAAACTACGCTCAATGGTGGGATCATCAAATCCCACCACTGCTAGATAGCCCACGTCCGCCTCTAGGGCTCGGGCAATATAATCTGCCTCCTGGCCCGCAAATTGCTGGGCGTTCAAGTGCGTGTGCGTATCAAATAAAGGCATGCTGGTCACCTCGTCTAGCCAATCCAAGCGCCATTTGCTGCATTTGGATCTGCTGCTAAGAGATGGAGTTGGCCGTCGTGTTCAGAGGATAAAATCATCCCCTGGCTGACATAGCCCATCATCTTACGCGGCTTGAGGTTAGAGACGATGCAGACCTTACGGCCGATTAATTCTTCTGGATTCGGATAGAATTTAGCAATCCCGGACAGAATTTGACGGTGGCCCTTATCACCTGCATCCAGACGGAAGCGTAGCAACTTATTAGAGCCCTTGACTGGTTGAACATCTAGGACTTCTGCCACCTTCATCTCAATCTTCAGGAAGTCATCGAATTCGACTTCGGCTACTTCACGGTGAACCAATTCAGTGGCTTCTGGATCCCAGTTAGGGTCGTCAACCTTGGCTTGGCTAGCACCTGGTTTGCCTGCTGCCATAGCTTCTTGAATATAGGTCACTTCTAGCTCTGCATCCAAACGTGGAAAGATTGGGGTCCCCTTAGCCACTACGCTTGCGCCTGCTGGGAAGGCCCCATAGACTAATTGAGTGAAGTCTAGGTCCATTTGATCATTCAGCCCTAGTTGCTCGAAAATCTTAGCTGGCGCTTGGGTCATGAATGGACGTGACAGATGAGCCACAAGGCGTAAAGCCTCAGCCAAATGGTTCATGACAGACCGTAGTTGACCTAGGGTCGCTTCTTCTTTAACTAAGACCCAAGGCATGGTTTCATCGATGTACTTGTTGGTACGGGAAACAATGGCCATAACATGGCTCAAGGCTGCGCTTAGGCTCATGGCATCCATGGCTTGATAGTAGGCCGCCATTTGCTCCTTAACATAAGCATCATAGTCAGCATCCACTGCAGTCGCCTCTAAGTCTTCGGTTGGCACTTGGCCTTGGAAATACTTGTTCATCATGGCAACGGTCCGGTTGAGCAAGTTACCCAAGTCATTAGCCAATTCTGAGTTAACTAATTGGACAAAGCCTTCCGGCGTGAAGACCGCATCGTTACCGACGCCCATTTCATGCAAGAGATAGAAGCGAGTCGCATCCAAGCCATAACGTTCTACCAAGGTCTCTGGGTAGATGACATTACCCTTGGACTTAGACATCTTACCTTCTTTCATGAGATACCAGCCATGGGCGAAAATCTTCTTAGGCAATGGTAAGCCTAGGGCCATGAGAATGGTTGGCCAGTAAATCATGTGGAAACGGGAAATGTCCTTACCGATGACATGGGCATCTGCTGGCCAGTACTTGTTGTAGCGACTGGTATCATCAGAACCGTAGCCAAGAGCCGTAATATAGTTGAGTAAGGCGTCAATCCAGACATAGATGACATGCTTAGGATTGGACTTAACCGGCACACCCCAGGTGAAGGTTGTCCGAGACACCGCCAAATCTTCCAAACCTGGTTTGATGAAGTTATTAATCATTTCGGTCTTACGGAAGGCTGGCTCTAAGAAGTCAGCGTGATCTTCATAGTATTGCACTAGACGGTCTGCATACTTGCTCATACGGAAGAAGTAAGACTCTTCCTTAACCAAGGTTACTTCGTTGCCAGTTGGGGCAACCCCACCGGTTACATTACCATCCGCATCGCGGTAAACTTCAACCAATTGACTCTCGGTGAAGAATTCTTCGTCACTGACAGAGTACCATCCGCTATACTCGCCTAGATAGATGTCATCTTGGGCTAGGAGTTGCTCAAAGGCATCTTGCACAGCCTTCTCATGGTAGTCATCCGTAGTCCGGATAAAGTGTGAATAGTCGATATCTAATAAGTCCCAGAGCTTCTTAATGATGTCGGCCATCTCGTCGACATATTGCTTAGGACTCACTCCTAGACCCTCTGCTGTTCGTTCAATCTTCTGACCGTGCTCATCAGTCCCGGTTAGGAAGAAAGCATCGAAGCCCTGCAGACGCTTATAGCGCGTCATAGCGTCGCAGGCCAGGGTAGAGTAAGAGTTCCCGATATGTAGCTTACCACTTGGGTAGTAGATCGGCGTTGTAATATAATAGGTAGGTTTTTGCGTGGTCACGAATGAGTGCCCCTTTCTATTTCTTCAAATTACTTCTATTATAACATAATTGTAGGCCCCTGACAGTAGGAATGGCAAACTTGTTAAGCAAGGTGCACAAGATAGAAAAAACTGGCGCCAGCCAGAGGCTAGCACCAGTCTATTTTTGAGGTGTAAAACTAAATTAGTCTACATGATGTGGCTTGTTAGCCAAGAGTAGTACTACAGAAATTAAGGCTAAGACAAGAGCCAACCAGATGAAGTTCATTTCACCAGTGCTTGGTAAAGATGGATTCTTAGCATTGAAGGCATTGTAGAATACAAGTTCCTTCTCTGTCGCAACTTCTGCTTTAAGCTTGCCATTAGCATCCTTGGTTACAGCAACCGTTACGTTGAACTTAGTCTTGTCGTAGCTGATAGCTGAATCTTGCCCAGCAACTTCGCGTACGGTTAACTTATAGGTCCCTTCTTGTGCATAAGAAGAAGTTAAGCTAATCGCACCTGAAGCGTCATTGCTTGCAGTTGCTAAGACTTTTCCCATGCTGTCTACTAATTCAAATTTGAACTCTTTATCTTTGAGTTGACGACCAACTAATACTTTCTTAGCTGCTACTGTGAAGTCAACTGCAGCAGGTGCAGGGTCAGAAGAGTTTGGTAAGTTAGTCGCTGCTTTGTTAACAAAGGTCGCTTGGTTAGTGTAACTAGCGCTTGCTTCTAATTGGCCTGCGCCATTGTCCACAACAGTTACCACTACATCAACCGCTTTGGTATCGTAGGTTACGGTTTCATCGCTACCTGCTTTTTCTACAACTTTATAGTTGTAAGTGCCGGCTTGTTCGAATTCAACTGAAGCGAACTTAACAGTTCCATCTTCGGCATTCTTCACGGTTTGCAATACTTTACCTTGTGCATCTTGCAATTGGAACTCAAACTCATCCGCCTTAAGCGCACGGCCTTCTAATTGCTTCTTCACTACGATTTCTTGGCTAGTTTTAGCAGCTTTATAGCTGTTAGCAAACTGAGCTTGATCATAGGTAACAGTTGCTTTCTTCTCACCGTTCTCGTCTACTACTTTAACGTTAGCAGTTAGCTCTGCTTCATCGTAAGTAACACCTGGCACAGCATTGTTTACTTCTTTAATCTTGTAGACATAGTCGCCGGCTTGCGAGAACTTAACTTTAGCAAAAGTTACATTGCCTTGAGCATCGTTACTTACAGTTTGGACAACAGAGTTATCAGCTGTGTTGATTAATTGGAATTGGAATTCGCCAGCTTTCAAAGCACGGCCATCTAATTTCTTGGTCACTTTGAAAATCACTTCGTCTGAACGGCTAGCTGATGCGCCACCCTCAGTAGTGGTTAGTGGAGCAAAACCATCAACATTATGAACTTCTTTAGCAGTTTTTACAACGATAGCGTTGAATACTTTTTTAGTTGCGTTGTCAACAGGACTTGTTAATTTTGTAGAATAACGCAAGTACAAACCACGACCACTCAAATCACCATTTTCTGGCGTAACCGTGAAGTGGTTTTTGTCTGTTACTTTGACACCTGCACTATCAAGTGCTGGATGGCCTTCTTCCTTACCCCATTCAGTAAAGTAGTAGCCTGTTACTTCGCCAACTAATTCTTGACCTTCTGGAATAGTGTCAGCAATGCTTACGCCCGTTACGTCCTTAGCGGCCAAACGGTTAACCAACACTTGCCATCTGATCATGCTTGGGTCGTCTTTATCTTGAACGCCCCACTTGAAGTACCCAGTGGAGTCTTCCATCGGTACAATACGGGTAAGTGTATAAGAGCCTGCGCCAGGTAACATCATAGTTACTGTCTCATCAACCGCAACAGAGTCAGCCCATACTGCGGTGAACAAAGCACTGACAGTACGACTTTCGTTCATGAAGCGATAGTAGTCTTCGTTAGTGATTGTAATGGTTGCGGTGTTAGAAGTTGGGTCAGTAGTCAATGTCGCTACTGTCTTACCGTTAGCTGCTTTGATTTCTCTTGGTTCTGTTTTCTCTACCGCCAATTGTGCTGGCACTTGGTAGACAAATGTATCCCCATTTTTTACTGTTGCTGAATCCGGAATTTGGTAAGTTGGTTTAATATAGAATTTACCCTCACCATATTTAGCCCCGTCAACAACCGGGTTGTTATTAATCAAGAACTCAGTTGATACCAACTGGGCTGCTTGACTAGCTGACGCTGCGGCTGCTTCTGGATTAGCTGCCGGCTGGTTCTCGCTAGGACTTGCTGGTGCTGCTACCCCACCTGCGTTGTCACTAGTACTTGATTCTGATGCAACCGCGGGTGCCGCTGTCGCTGGCTCTGCGCCTGCAGGCGCTTCTTGAGCTAATGCATTGATCGGTCCGACAAAAATGCTCAGAACCATTAAGAGTGAAATAAGCAAGTTAAAAAACTTACGCTTATCCATAAAAATTTCCCCTCCTTAGTTTCGGGTGCCACTATCTTTTGCGCTACTAAATAGCACCCTAATTTTCTGGATATCGGCAATTTAATACCATATATAGTATATCACACCACTTACTATTTGTACAGTTCTTTTAGTGGAATCAAGTTTAACACCTAATTTCCAAACTTAATTGAAGATAATTTTTGCTAATTATTGATACTATTGATTGGATTTGACCAGTCATTTGCCCAAAAAAGCCCATAATATCGTTTTTTTGTAGTGACAATTTCAGATGAATATTGTATACTATAGTCTGGAGGTCGGACCTCCGCTAGGATAATTAGTAATTTTCCTAGAGCTTACTGATTTATTTTCAAATTAGACTTCCCCTCTATATTTAGAAAATAACTCTGACGGCCTACTATTTTCTGGATAATATAGTAATAGTCGTCCATCCTATTTTTTATAGGATCTGGCTAGGGAGCTAGCCGCTACTTAATGCTCCCTAGGACAAAGAGACTGAATTCTACCATTCAGCCTCTTTTTTTAATAGAGAAAAACCCCAGAGTTGATAAACTCTGGGGTTTTTCTGCATACTCTAGGCTTTGCCAACTACTAATAAAGTAGCCTAAGATCTTGCTTTTTTGTCAAGAAGGAGAACCGCAATTGCGCCCATTACCATCATGCTAGCCAAAGCAGTCAACCAAATAACTTGGGCTTCACCTGTCTTAGGTAATTTCTTCTCTTCTTTCACTGGTTTGTAAGTGTTCTTAAAGACAATAGATTTGGCACTATCCACTTTTGCTTGGAACTTGCCTTCGCTGTCCTTACTTACAGTTACAGAAACCTCATGAACAGTCTTGTCATAAGTGATTTCTTTGTCGCCCAAGTCTTTTTCCACGACTTTGTAAGTAAAGGTACCTTCACTTGGGTTTGTGATGGTATGTTCCAAATGAATCTTACCTGATGCATCGTTTTTAGCGGTAGCAACCAGGTTGCCATTTGAATCGAGGAGATTAAATTGGAATTCATCTGCCTTCATTTCACGGCCTTCCAATTCTTTCATAGCGTCTACGCTGAAGCTTGGTTGCCCTGGATCCACTGCCTTATAGGTGTTAGTGAAGGTAGCATCGTTAGTGTAAGTAACTGAAGGGGTTAATTGCGCTTGGTTATCAACCACTTCAACAGTTGCTTCAACTACTTTGGTATCGTAAGTAACGTTCTTCAAGCCGTTATTTACTTCTTGAATACGATACTTGCTAGTCCCTACTTTGCTATAAGTTTGTTCTTCGAAGGTTACATTGCCCTCTGCGTCGTTCTTAGCACTTGCCAACTTAGTGCCTTGTTCGTCTAATAATTCGAACTCGAACTCGCCTGCTTCTAAAGCACGACCTTCTAAAACTTTCTTAACGCTTAATGCTTGCTTGGTTGAAGCTGCTGCGTAACGGTTAGTAAAGACTGGCTCTTGTTCATAGCTTGGTGTCGCTACTAATTGGCCATTGTCGTCTTTGACCTCAACAGTTACTTTCACTTCTTTAGCGTCATAAGTAACACCTTTAGCATCGCCTGAAACTTCTGCGATAGTGTAAGTGTAAGTCCCAACTGCTGAGTAAGTAATTGGTTCAAAGCTTACTTTACCTGTCGCATCGTTAGCAACACGTTGTAGTTCTTTGCCGTCAGCGTCTTTCAAGACGAAGTTAAATTCGTTAGCTTGAAGCGCGCGACCTTCCATGCGTTTAGTTGCCATAAGGGTAACATTTTGATCCAATGGCTTGTAGCTGTTGGTGAATGTCAATTCCTTATCTGGCGTTACAGTTGCTTCTAATTGACCCGCAAGGTTATCTGTTACACGGACGTGTACCAAGATATTGCTTGAGTCATAGGTCATCCCTTTATCATTAGCGTCTAGTTTTTCACGAACAGAGTAAGTGTAGGCACCAGCACTTGAGAGGCTTTGTGCCTTAAAGGTAACATCCCCATTTGCATCGTTCTTAGCAGTGTCAACAACTTTGTTGGTTGAAGCATCTACTAATTCGAAGGTGAAGGCATTAGCTACTAAGGCTTTACCTTTCAAGACTTTCTTAGCTTTGATGGTGACATCAGCAGCGGCTGCTTTATAAGCGTTGGTAATGGTTTGCCCGTCTGGGTATTCTACCGTAGCTTCTAATTGGCCGGCATTGTCAGTTACTTTTACGGTTACGTTCAATACTTGAGTGCTGTAAGTCACCCCAGCAACAGTCCCCGCTTGCTCCTTAACCGTATACTTATAAGTACCTGGTTTAGTGTAAGTAATCGCGTTGAAGGCCACACTACCGTTCTCAGCGTTCATTTTTGTTTGCGCTGCGCTGGTAGCACCTTCTTCGATTAAGTCGAAGCTGAATTCGCCTGCCTTTAGTGGACGGCCAGTTAAGGCTTTTGTCACACTAATGACTGCACTTGTTGATAAAGCTTGATAGTTGTTAGTAAACTCAGCTGGCGCAGCATAAGTTTCAGTCGCTACCAATTGACCTTGGCCGTTGTCAGTTACCGCTACGGTGACTTCAACTTCCTTAGCGTCATAGGTATACCCCTTAGAACCATCATTCTTCTCACGGATGGTGTAAGTGTAGTTACCTACAGCTGTATAGGTTTCAGCTGGGAAGGTGACGGTCCCGTTCTCATCGTTCTTAGCAGTTTGCACGACTTTGCCAGTTTCCTTATTAACCAACTCGAAGGTGAATTGATTATCTGTTAACTTAGCACCTGTCAAGGCTTTAGTTGCTTTCAAGACTTTGCTTACTGATCCCGCTTGGTAAGCGTTAGTAATCTCTTGACCATCTGGGTATTCTACCGCAGCTTCTAATTGACCTGCGTTGTCTGTGACAGTAACTTTAACCTTGTAGGCCTTCTCATCGTAAGTAATCCCACCAAGCTTACCATTTTGTTCTTTAACAGTGTATTCATAGACACCTACTTGCGTATAAGTAATTGGATCGAAATTAACGGTCCCGTTCTCATCCGCAGTTGCTTTAGTTTGGTTGTCTTTTGCTTCTGGAGCAGTTAAGTCAAAGCTGAACTCACCTGCTTTTTGCGCACGACCGGTCAACTTCTTAGTGAAGCTGAAGGCTGCAGTCGTTGATAAAGCTTGGTAGTTGTTAGTAAACTCAGCTGGCGTAGCATAAGTTTCAGTCGCTACCAATTGACCTTGGCCATTGTCGGTAACTGCCACGGTTACTTCTGGTGCCTTGGTATCGTAGGTATAACCCTTAGAGCCGTCATTCTTCTCACGAATAATATAAGTGTAGTTACCTACAGCTGTATAGGTTTCAGCTGGGAAGGTGACGGTCCCGTCTGCCTTGCTCTTAGCAGTTTGGGCAACTTGACCTGTTTCCTTGTTTACCAACTCGAAAGTGAATTGGTCGTCTACTAAGTTTTTACCTACCAAGGCTTTAGTTGCCTTCAAGACCTTAGTGACTGAAGCTGCCTTATAAGTGTTGGTAAAGCCAGGCTTAGTATAGGTAACGGCTGCAGTCTTAGCACCACCATTATCGGTTACTGTAACAGTCGCTGTAATGATGTTCTTGTCATAGGTAACACCTGGCAAGTTGTTGTTGACTTCGCGAATCTTATAAGTAAAGTTCCCCGCTGTACGGAACTTCATTTTCTTGAACTTAACAACACCGTTCTCATCGTTAGTAGCAGTCGCTACTACCTGATTGGTACTGTCAACTAATTCAAAGCTGAACTCACCTTGATTCAATGAACGTCCATTTAATGTCTTGTTCACTTCGAAGATAATCTCATCAGGACGAGCCCCTGTCCCGACCCCATCAGTGGTAGTCAAGGCAGCAAATCCTTCAACGTCTTCAGAATGTGTAGCGGAAGTAAATCTATAATTGTTGAAGACTTTTTTAGTTACTAAGTCAACAGGCGCAGTGATACGGGTTTGGAACATGATTAACAAACCACGCCCATCTAGGCTCCCACCATTGCTTGGCGTAATGGTGAAGTGGTTGTCATCTTCAATGTTAACTTCGCCACCTGTATAAGCCACACGGCCACCGGCTGTCCCACCGTTTTGAGCCGCTTCCCAGTCAGTAAAGTAGTAACCACTAAATGAATCAGGTACAACTTCTTGACCCTCTGGAATAGTATCTTTCACCATAGCGTTGACTATACCTGGTTTAGCATAACGGTTAATACGAATACGCCAGTTAACTAACTCAGGGTTGTCCCGGTCTTGGTTCCCCCATTTAGTATAACCCGTTGGGTCTACGTCAGGTACGATACGCATTAACTTGTATTCCCCAGCACCTGGCAAATCGAAAGTCTGCTCAATGTTCTTAGGTGTGCTATCAGCCCATACCGCCGTGAAGAGTGCTGTCAATGACTTGTTCTCATTCAAACGAGCATAGTACTCTGCGTTGGTAATCGTGATAGTGGCTGTATTATTAGCTGGGTTAGTTGTTAAAGACGCAACTGTTGTGACGTTATCCCCTGCTTTAATTTCAACTGGACCACTTTGCTCCACTCGGAAGACACTTGGTACCGTATAGGTCAAGGTGTCGCCATTTTGGAGCGTAGCGTTATCCGCAAATTTATAGGTTGGGATAATGTAGAATTTCCCTTCCCCATATTTACCAGGATTTTGGACGGGGTTGTTATTAATCTTGAAGTCCGTTGTCATGGTATATTGCGCTTCTTGAATTGGCGCTTGTGGATAGTGTTGGGTTGCCTCAGCTTCATCAGTCTTTGCTGAGTCTTGGCCATCCGCATTGGGCTTAGCCGCCTGATCCCCCTCTGCTGCCGGCTGGGCCGCTTGCCCACCATTAGCTTCTTGTCCCTCTGTCTCTTTGGCTTCTTGCGTTTGCTCAGTAGCAGGTGTTGCTACACCAGCATTCGCTTCTTGCGCAAAGGTAGATAGCGGGCTAATAAAAACTTGCAGCACTAATAAGAGTGCGATTAGCAAGTTCGCTAGCTTCTGCTTTTTCACTTTGCTTCCCCTCTCTCACGCTACAAAAGCCGGGCCTACCGCTACATAAGCCCTGACTTTCTTAACGCTTGATATTGTGTATATTACTATACCAAGACTATTTTATCACACTCAATCACAAAAGAAAAGTTTCATTTCCTCTCTATCTCATAAAATCGAAATGTCATTACAAATCGATAACACCCACCCCTACCCTAACATAAGAAAAACGCGTGAGAATCGCCTATATCTGGCGAAACTCACACGTTTCCTTCTATTATATATACCCTATTCTGGTCCTAGTGAATCAGGGACCAACTTAGGTATGTATATGTGCATGCTTAGTCATGCGTCTCATCTTTGCGACTAGCTGTTGATTCTGTTCCCTGAGCACTCGATACTGACGAAGCCTGATTGGCAGCCTCCGCTGGCATCACTGGCACGACCGTCTCTTCTCTGGTGTAAACCAACTCGTAAGTCTCCGCTTCTTCATAAACGTTAATACCGTCTAGCGTCTCCCCATTCTTGCGTAGGTAGCTATACTTGTAGTTAGCAACCGTCACTGGTTTTGGAATGACGTAACGATTTGGCCACGCACTTAAAGTCGTTGGCTCGTGAATCTCCTGGCCATCCTCCGTGACATGCCGTAAGGTGATAACCGTCTTCTCTTCATAACTTGGAACTCGGTAATGTAATTTTACGACGATTGGTTTATCGCCAACTGTCCCAGATAGCGGATCATCACTGTAGTCGTACACAAGCCAGCTCCATAAATTCTCTTCAGGTGTTACCGTGTATGGCTCACCTTGGGTGACGGTACGTTCCTCTAGATGAACTCGCACTGGGAAGCCTTCGATAGAATCATCGTTATAGTATTCAATGTACAGCTTCGTTACTCGGCGATAGACAAAGACTATTTCAAAGTCATGATTAGGTACCGTGCCCTGAGCATTTTCTGGAACGGACGTCAGTTCATAGCCAGGAAAGTCACCCTGAGTTACCTTCTCATACTCTGTTCCAACCTCAACTTTTTCTGTTCTTGTCTCTGACAACTCTTCACCTGACGTCGTTATATGTTTAACAGTTTTTGTCACTCGATGAATTGGATTGTAGTAGTAATCCATATAAACCGTTTCGGGATCTTCACTGCTGAAGGTGTAGTCTTCATAATTATAATCACGCTCTACATTTCGATAATCCTCGTGTTCAAAGTAGTCTCCTTCTACTCTAACAGCTTTTTCATATCTAAATGTGAACTTCTTGCCTTCTAAGGCCACCTTCTCAATAGACAGCATGAGTTCTTTCGTTTCATTATTGAAATGCCGCTGGATAACTCGATGCTTAGGATTAGACTTATAGACGAAGGTTACAATCGTTTCTTCTGCCTCTAAGAAGCCAGACGGTTGTCCTTGGGTGTGACTGTAGACATAGCCAGGGACTGGCTCAGGCACTAAGTAGTAAGGGGTCTCAGCATGCCCTTTCACTGTTTCGCTCCCAATCTCATGCCCCTCTTCGTCGACATAGCGTGCTGTCGCCGTATGGAACTTATCAAAATGATGATAGGTTAGAGTAATGGTGGTATCTTCATTGAATGCAGCAAACAAAGACTGTCCTGTTCTCTTCAGAGCATACTGTTGTTGAGAAAGATCCGCTGGTCGGATGGTAGTCTCTACTCCCTTAGGTACTTCAATGTGTTTCTGATATTCAGCAACATACTGGTCAAGTTCTTGCCCTGACTCATCTACATACTTCAAGGTGACGGTTGCGGTAGTTCGTTTATACCTCAAATTGACAACTTTTGGACTGTCCTCAAATTGACCTTTGAACTCACTTTCATCACTAGCAAGTTCGTATTTTTTGTCGTCCTTAGAGATGTAGTGCTTGGAACTTAGATCATAAGTCTCCCCAATTAAACCATCGTGTATCTCACTAACTTCGAGCTTTTCGCCAGCCTCGTCCAAGAAGTTAACTCGGATGATACCTGGCAGAATCCGACGACGATAGTAAACCCACACTTCTCCACGTTCATCCCTAGAATTTCTAATTTCAAATACATTAGGTTGCGACCTCAAATTGTTATAACTCACATCATGACCTAAGAAATCATAGAGGTCAGGATAAGGATTCCGAGGTATCAAAGTAGAAATAGGTAAGCCCACTGTCCCCCCAATAGTAAACTGTCTCTCTGTTTGCCGAGGGTCTTCTGGAATATTATTTCCTACTATACCATATAACTCAAGTCCTGGGGCTATTGGCTGATAGTAATAGATAACGTGTTTTTCATAGCCAGCATATTTGCCTGTTACCTCGCCTTGGACACCGACATATTGATAGTTTTCAATATTCTTCTTCTCCGTCACATATTGCGTCCCGACAGTTCCGCGTAAAATGACACGCTCAGCCAGATAGTTTCCTCTGTTATCTACATAATCTACAATTACCTTACCCGGATCGGGATAAACAGAGCGATAGACATAAGTGACAACCTGCTCTTCTGGTTGATAAGTCCCAGTCGTATTCCCTAGGACAGTGAGGAAAGTAAAGTTATCAAACTGCTTCTGCTCTGTCTGATATGGCGTACCAAAAGGTTTATAGCTGCGAATTGGTGGGGCTAAGTCCTCGTTAGCCTCATCAACATAACGTACTACTAGTATACCCTCATTACTTCGTGAATCACGTAATCCTTCATAAATATAAGTAATGACTTGCTCTTGCTCACTATATTGCCCGAATTCTTCACCTTCAACCTTTCGGAATATGTAATTGCGGAATTCTTTTTTACGAGTATAGTAGTTCTTGCCGAGCTCGCCTTTCATCACAATTTCCGGGATGAGTAGCATTCCCTCTTCATCCTGATAACGTACCCGCACAATCCCTGGCAACTCCTGGTCAGTACCTTTGCGATAGACATAAGTCACCGTTTGCGTTTCTAGGCTATAGTTACCTGTCTCAGAACCATCGACATGATCAAAGACATAACCTTCGAGTTCCTTTTTCTCTGTGCTATAGGCAGTATCTATCTGACCAGAGAGATTAATAGTTGGCCAGAGGCTATGCCCATCCGTATCTTGGTAATTCACCTTAACATAGCCAATTGACTTCCGATAGACATAGGTAATCGTTTGTGCCTCTTCTGTATAGAAGCCCATCTCTGGCCCATCAACTCGAACGAGTTCATAGTTGTCAAAGCTTCTCGCCTTTTCTTGATAAGGTAGTCCCACATAGTCTGTCAGATACTTCGTCTGTGCAAGTTCTTCACCCGCTTCATCTTCATACTTGACAGTCAAATCTCCTCGAAGTCTTTCATAATAGTAGGTAACCTTCTGAGGCTCTTCGGTTATTTGTCCCTCTGTTTCACCTTCAACTCTAGTAAAACGATGATTTACAAAGTGTTTCTGAGTGGTAGTATAGTAATCTCCAACGGCCCCTTTGATTTCTTCAGCTGGTCCTAAGTCAACATCAGCCTCGTTGCGATAATAGACAATTACTTTAGAGGTCACGACTCTCGCAATTCGGCGATAAACAAAGTCAACCCTTTGAGTCCGGCCTGAGATATACTTCCCTTTTTTCTCACCTTCGGTACGAACGAGAATATAGTTTTCAATATCTAATACATCGAATTCATAGGATGCTCCTGGTCGTCCGTGAGTGTAAACACTTGGATTAATCTCCTTGCCATTTTCATCGACATATCTTGCATAAGCATCCCCCCAGCCACTTTCTTCCTTCTTATATTCTTTAGTTGAGTATAAGAGAATGACGACCTGTGTCCCTTCTTGGTAAGTGACACGAGGAGGATATTCTTCTCGACCTTGATAGAAGTAGTTTTCAAATTTTTTGATCTCGATCGGAGCATCAGTCCCCACATATCCTGTTGTCACGACATCAGGATGTAAGGTTTCACCCTTGACGGTCTTATATCGTACAACGACTTTCCCTCGTGCCTTGGTTCGAGGACTAGCATAGACATAAGTGACGTAGTGTTTTTGGCTAGCATAGGTCCCTTGGGTCTCCCCAGACACATAAGATAGGCGATAGCCTTCAACTGCCTTCTCTTCAGTCTGGTAGCTATCTCCCAGTAACCCTGCCATATCCACTGGAGGAAGCAAATCATCGTTTGTCTCATCAACATAGCGAACATTTACTGCACCATTATTTGGCGGCAAATTGGCTGGTTGATAGACAAATTTAACAGTCTTGGTATCCGTTGTGAATGTCCCTTGGCGATCTCCCTCAACTCTCAAGAAGTTATATTCTCTCACTTCTTTCTGAGTAGCTGTATAGGCAGTGTCTACTTCGCCTTCTAAGGTCTCGGCATCAGCCACAGGCTGATCCGCTTCGTCCACATATAAGACATTGACTGTTCCGCGTGGTTTTGGAATGGCTTGGTAGATGTACTTGACTTTTTGGACTTCTGCTTTGAAAGTGCCTGTCTCTGAGCCTTCTACTCGCAAGAAGTTATAACCTGTTACTTCCTTCTTCTGCGCCGTGTAGGCTGCGTCCACTTCACCTTCCAAAGTCTCAGGATCTGCTACTTGCGCATCTTGCTCATCCACGTAAGTCACAAGAACTGTACCACGCGGCTTCGGAATAGCTTGATAGATGTACTTAACATTCTGAACTTCTGTCTTGAAGGTGCCAGTAGCTGGGCCTTCTACTCGTAGGAAGTTGTAACCTGTGATTTCTTTCTTCTCAGCAACATAAGTTGCATCCACTTCACCCTCTAAAGTGACCGGATCTGCCAATTTGGCGTCTTGCTCGTCCACGTAAGTTACGTTTACCATTCCACGTGGCTTTGGAATGGCTTGGTAGATGTACTTGACATTTTGGACTTCTGTCTTGAAGACGCCAGTAGCAGGGCCCTCTACACGCAAGAAGTTATAACCTGTGATTTCTTTCTTCTCAGTTGCGTAGGCGGCATCCACTTCACCTTCTAAGGTAGCTGGATCTGCCAACTTAGCGTCTTGATCGTCTACGTAAGTCACATTCACTGTCCCGCGTGGTTTCGGAATGGCTTGGTAGATGTACTTAACATTTTGGATTTCTGTCTTGAAGGTGCCGGTCTCTGCACCCTCTACTCGCAAGAAGTTATAACCTGTAATTTCTTTCTTCTCAGTTGTATAATTTGCATCCACTTCACCTTCTAAGGTAACGGGATCTGCCAATTTGGCGTCTTGTTCGTCCACGTAGGTCACATTGACTGTACCACGTGGTTTCGGAATTGCTCGGTAGATATACTTAACATTCTGAACTTCGGACTTGAAGGTCCCGGTCTCTGGGCCTTCTACTCGTAGGAAGTTGTAACCTGTTACTTCCTTCTTCTGCGCCGTGTAGGCTGCGTCTACTTCGCCCTCCAAAGTTTCGGGATCTGCCAATTTAGCGTCCTGCTCATCCACGTAAGTCACATTCACTGTACCACGTGGTTTTGGAATTGCTTGGTAGATGTACTTAACATTCTGAACTTCGGACTTGAAGGTGCCAGTAGCTGGGCCCTCTACTCGCAGGAAGTTGTAGCCTGTGATTTCTTTCTTCTCAGCTGCATAACTTGCATCCACTTCACCTTCTAAGGTAACTGGATCGGACAATTTAGCGTCTTGTTCGTCCACGTAAGTGACATTTACTGTACCACGTGGCTTTGGAATTGCTTGGTAGATGTACTTAACATTTTGGACTTCTGCTTTGAAAGTGCCAGTTTCTGAACCCTCCACTCGCAAGAAGTTATAACCTGTGATTTCTTTCTTCTCGGTGGTATAACTTGCGTCCACTTCGCCTTCCAAGGTAACTGGATCTGCCAATTTGGCGTCTTGCTCGTCAACGTAGGTTACATTGACTGTTCCGCGTGGCTTTGGAATTGCTTGATAGATGTACTTAACGTTTTGGACTTCTGCTTTGAAAGTACCTGTCTCTTGGCCTTCCACTCGCAGGAAGTTATAGCCCGTGATTTCTTTCTTCTCGGCGGTATAACTTGCGTCCACTTCACCTTCTAAGGTAACTGAATCGGACAATTTAGCATCTTGTTCATCTACGTAGGTTACATTCACTGTACCACGTGGTTTCGGAATAGCTTGGTAGATGTACTTAACATTCTGAACTTCTGTCTTGAAGGTGCCAGTTTCTGGGCCATCCACTCGCAAGAAGTTGTAGCCTGCGATTTCTTTCTTCTCAGTTGCATAACTTGCATCCACTTCACCTTCTAAGGTAACTGGATCTGCCAATTTTGCGTCTTGCTCATCAACATAGGTCACATTCACTGTTCCGCGTGGCTTTGGAATTGCTTGGTAGATGTATTTGACGTTTTGGACTTCTGCTTTGAAGGTTCCCGTTTCTGGGCCCTCTACTCGCAGGAAGTTGTAGCCTGTGATTTCTTTCTTCTCAGTTGCATAACTTGCATCCACTTCACCTTCCAATATGACTGGATCTGCCAACTGAGCATCTTGCTCGTCGACGTAAGTTACGTTCACTGTTCCGCGTGGTTTCGGAATTGCTTGATAGATGTATTTCACGTTTTGAACTTCTGTCTTGAAGGTACCCGTTTCTGGGCCTTCCACTCGTAGGAAGTTATAGCCTGTGATTTCTTTCTTCTCAGCTGTATAACTTGCATCCACTTCGCCTTCTAAGGTAACTGGGTCTGCCAACTGAGCATCTTGCTCATCAACGTAAGTTACTTGGACGCGTCCAGACTCCTTAGCTGACGATTGTGATTCTTTCGGTGTATAGATGAAGGTCGTGACTTGTGGTTCAGTTTGGTACTGACCAGAAATCTTCCCTTCAATACGTGCAAGCTCGTAACCTTGGAAAGTTTTCTCTTCTAATGTAAAGTCACTTCCCACGGTACCAGTTGTTACGAGATCATCTGCTAATTTGTCTAGCTTCTCGGTTAGATAACGAGCTGTTACGGTACCTTCTACTTTTGGCTTGTTAGAACTTGTGTGGATATAACCGACATAAGTGAAACCATCGATTTTAGGCGGCGTATATTGATAAGTTTGCCCCTTGGTTACCGTCTGGGTCTCGCTAGCGCGCAAATAATTCATTTGCGCCAGAGCAGCACGACCAGCGCCTAAACCGGATAAGCCGATAACTAATAGCAACCAGAATTTCCAAGAGCCGTTTTGCTTACGGAAAGACCATGCAAGCAGTGTCCCTAGAATCAATAGGAGTGCACTAATGAGCCACTGCAGGATGACCGCATTCAACTCACCCGTCTTAGGAAGTGAGCCTGGGTCTTGAGGTTTGGATGGTTCTGGGTCTCCAGGTACAGAAGAAGATTCTGATGAACTGGAACTCGAACTCTCGGAATCGGACTCTGACGAGCTAGACGATTCAGAACTCTCAGAATCTGACGAGCTGGAAGACTCAGATTCTGAGGAAGAGGAGCTCTCGGACTCTGAAGAGGAAGAACTCTCAGATTCAGAGGACTCTTCCGATGATGCTGAAGATTCATCGGATTGACTTGGTGGTTGAGGTTTTGAGCTTGCATCTTGCTCATAGACCAATTGATAATCCGCCACATCAGTTGTCGCCGTACCAGTCGGATTCTCTTTCACCACTTGCTGGAGTTGTTCAGGTGTAAGATCCGCCTGATTGACGAAATGATAATTTACAGTGGTCTGTTCTCCCTGAGAAAAGACTTGTAATATTTGTGTGGGGAACGCTAAACAGAAGATAGCGCTGAGCGCAAGGGCTCTTTGGGTTTTGTGACGCATGTCGGTAATTCCTTTCAATATTTGTCCATTGTCTATTTAACTAGATTTATAGGCGAAAGTCAATCTAATTGCGCAAAATTCACATGTTTTTTTGTAAATCATGTGATATCCTCCGATATATTATTTAAATACATATTTTGCATGATTGTTTGGACATCAAACTAAAAGAATTGCCTAGACATAAGGGAATAAAAGGCGAACGTTACTACTGATTTTCTGCATAAAAATATGCGATCGAGAAAACTCGATCGCATATTTCATCTATTTCACATCAGTGGTTTGATTAGTTTCTAGCATTCTTGCGAGTAAACAACACAACAACTGCTGCGATTACCAATACAAAACCTAAGCCGATTAATAAGATTGAGCTAGATTCACCAGTTTTTGGTAATTTCTTCTCTTCTTTCTTCTCTTCTGGCTTGCCTGGGCCTTGTTGGTTTGGAGTATTGTCTGCAAGGGTGTTAACGAAGACCACGCCACTTACATTTTCTTTCTTAGAAACTTCTAATTGACCTTGACCGTTGTCAGTAACTTCTACCGTTACTGGGTAAGTCTTTTCATCGTAAGTGATCTCTGTCTTATCACCTTTCTTCTGACGAAGAGTGTAAGTGTAAGTACCTGGCGCATCGTATGTCAATGCTGGGAAGGATACTTTACCTTCTGCATCAGTTTTAAGTTCGCTGAGGACTTTGCCATCTTTATCAAGTAATTCAATAGTGAAATCACCTGCTTTGATTTCTTGAACTTTGTCGCCTTTTTTGAGGACTGAAGTTGCATCTACAACAACGCTAGTTGGAGCTGCCTTGTAAGTGTTAGAGAAGGCTGCTTCTTTAGCGTAAGTTGCTTTTGCTTCTAATTGACCTTTACCGTTGTCTGTAACTGCTACTGCTACATCAAATTCGGTTGAGTCATAAGTGTAGCCTGCTGCGCCTTCATTCTTCTCACGAATCTTGAAGTTGTAGTTGCCTGCTGCGTCGAAGTTTACTGCTGCGAATTCAACAGTCCCGTCTGCCTTGTTCTTAGCAGTGCCAACAACTTTACCGTTTTGGTCTACTAATTCGAAAGTGAATTGATCAGCTGCTAAAGTGCCGCCAGTCAATGTCTTGCTTGCTTTCAATACAACGCTTGCTGCTGCCGCCTTGTAAGTGTTGCTGAAGCTTGCTTCTGGTGTGTAAGTTGCGGTTGCTTCTAATTGAGCTTGACCATTATCAACAACTGATACAGCCACTTCTACTTCTTTAGCGTCGTAGGTGTAACCTGCTGCACCTTCATTCTTCTCACGAATAGTGTAAGTGTAGTTACCTGCTGCGTCGAAGCTTACTGCTGGGAACTCAACAGTACCATCTGCTTTGTTCTTAGCGGTTTGAACTACTGAACCAGTAGCTTTGTCTACTAATTCGAAGGTGAATTGATCAGCTGCTAAAGTGCCGCCAGTCAATGTCTTAGTAGCTTTCACTACTAGGCTTGCTGCTGCTGCTTTATAAGTGTTAGTGAAGGCTTCACGGTCGTAAGTAACGGTTGCTGTCTTAGCACCTGCATTATCAACTACCTTAACAGTTGCTGTGATTGGGTTTTGGTCATAAGTGACACCTGCCAAAGCGCCTTTTACTTCGCGAATCTTGTAAGTGTAGTCACCTGCTGCCTTGAACTTAACTTTCTTGAATTTAACAAGACCGTTTTCGTCGTTCTTAGCTTTTGCAACTACTGAGTTGTCTGCTGAGTTTACTAATTCGAATTCGAATTCTTCAGCTTTCAGAGCACGACCTTCCAATTTCTTGTTAACTTGGAAGATTACTTCGTCAGAACGAGCACCAGTACCGATACCATCAGTAGTTGTTAATGGTGCAAAACCGTCGAATTCTTCCTTATCTGTATCAGAAGAGAAACTTACATGGTTTTTAGCACGCTTGGTTACTGGGTCAACTGGTTCCGTAACACGAGTTTGGTAGATTAAGAAGAGACCACGGCCATCCAAGCTACCTGACTTGTTAGGAATAACTGTGAAGTGGTTGTCATCTTCATTTGTAATCGTAGTCCCGTCAAAGGAGTCTACCCGAACCCCATTGTTCCAGTCGCTGAAGTAGTAACCAGTCATTGGGCCAACAAATTCTTGACCTTCAGGGATAGTGTCTTTGATAACCGCGTTAGTTACGCCTGGTTTAGCGTAGCGGTTAATACGAATGCGCCAGTCAATTAATTCTGGGTTGGCTGCGTTTTGTACGCCCCACTTGGTGTAACCAGTTGGGTCTTCATCGACAACGATACGTGTCAAGGTGTAAGTCCCAGCCCCTGGCATTTCAAAGGTTTGTGGAACATCTTTTGGCACGCTATCCGCCCAAACTGCCGTGAATTGGACAGCAATTGTCTTGTCTTCGTTGAGTTTTGCGTAATAAGCTTCGTTAGTGATAGTGATAGTTGCAGTATTGGTAGCTGGATCTGTTACCAAAGTCCCTACAACTTCGCCCCCAGCGGTAATGTTAGTTGGGCCAGTTTGCTCAACTTTGAAGGTACTTGGCACTGTATAAACAATGGTGTCGCCATTCTTCAAGGTTACGCTGTTTGGAATTTTGTAACTTGGGGCAATATAGAATTTACCTTCCCCGTATTTAGCGTCATTTTTAACCGGGTTAGTGTTAATGGTAAAGCCAGTAGTCAACTCATATTGAGCTGGTTGAACTTGTGCTTGTGGGAAATGTTGTTCCGGCTCTGCCTCTGGATCAGCTGTTGCAGCTGGTTCCGTTTCTTTGGCAGGCGCCTCCTGTTTTTCCTCCCCGTTCTCTGTTGCCGGTTGGACTGCTTCTGTTGCCGCTGGTGCTACTGGTGTTGCCGCATCTTGCGCAAAAGCAGAAAGTGGGCTAACAAAGACTTGTAGAACCATCAGTAAGACAATCAGAAGATTATGTAGCTTACGTTTATTCAATTTATCACTCCTATCCCCTAAATCACACCCTCCCTCTAGACGCTACTTACTCAAGGGAAGACAATGCTTTTTTAGGATGTTTTATGGCATTTAGTACCAAGTATATTCTATCAAAGTCAATGTGATTTGTATAGAGGAAATTACGATATTTTCAGAATCATTCGCATATTGTTAACAATGTCACGTCATGTCTTTTTTTTTATGACATACTAAGCATGCCAACGCCTATTCCTAGCGGTTTTCATAGTCTTTGACATCTAGTATCTGACTTACATAGACCTCTAAAAAAAAGTCACTTAGGACTGACGACCAGTTCTACCATATATGAAGCAATATAAGACGATTCCCATGACTAGCAAGCTACTTAATCCCGCAAACCCTCTAGCTAGCCCCAGGCCATTGATGGAAGATGCTGTCATTATTTCTTTCTACTATTATAATATGCAAATCTCTACCTGGGATGATACTGCCAGTAACACATAAAAAAGAGACCAGGAGCAAGTCCCAGTCTCTCGTTTGACTTATTTACTTATTGTATAGTTCTGATTATAGGTGTAAGTAGCCCTTGATTAGATCTTCTAACTTCTTCATTTCAGTCTTGATGTCCGCATCGTTAACGACGATGTTTTCCAAGGCTAATTCTGAGTCAGCGAAGACTTTAGCAGAACCTTCATAGATTGGAGCCGTAAAGCCGTACTCTAATTCGTCAGATGCTGCCTTAACAAGTGGGTTTTCTTTGACATAGTTAGTCCAGATTTCTGAGTTAGTCCCAGACTTAGTGATTGGTAGGTAACCAGTCTTAGATGCCCAAGTTGCAGTGTTCTCCGCCTTGAGGAGGAAGGACATGAAGGCTACAGCCCCTGCTTTTTCTTCATCAGAAGCATCTTCGAAGACCCCTAAGTCGTTCCCTGCTAAGAGGGTCATTTGCTTGCCTTGACCGAAAGTTGGAACTGGCGCAGTGGTAATGTTGATACCTGATTCTTGCACACCCTTGACTACGTAAGGTAAGCCCGCAGATGAGCCAATGTAGATTGCAGAACCGCCAGCTGCGAATGGGCCTGACATGTACTTGTCTTCACCGGCCAAACGTGCTGAACCGTCTTTGACCATGTCTTTGATGAATTGGATAGGTTCGATGGCTTTGTCAGAAGTGAGGTCAACTGTCTTCAAGTCGTCAGAAACCCAAGTTGCGCCGTTTTGGCGAGCCATGGTTTCCACTTCAATAGATAGACCATTTTCCAAACCTAAGGCTGGCTTATCAACGCCTTTTTCTTTGAGGGCAGCTGCTAATTCTTTGACTTCAGCCCAAGTCTTAGGTACTTCTTTACCTGCTTGTTTGAGCATGTCTTGGTTAACGAACATGAGACGTACAGATTTAGAAAATGGTAATGCGTAGATCTTGTCTTCAACGGTTACGCCTTTTAAGAAACCTGGGTAGATGTCCTTCTTAAGTTCTTCAGTGAAGCCATTGTCAGCAGTTAAGAATTCATCTAATGGAGCTAAGAGGCCTTCTGACTTGAAGCCAGAGAAGCTAGATGCAGTTAATTGAGTCATAGTTGGTAGGTCGCCAGAGGCAGCCGCAGCCATCACCCCTTGTTGTAGGGCTTTGTAGTTCCCTTGGCTAGTTTCTTCAACTTCATACTTGTCTTGAGATTCGTTGAAGGCCTTAACGAGTTTGGTTAATTCCTCAGCATGAGGACCGTTCATTGCATGCCAGAAAGTTACTTTAACCTTGTCAGCAGCCTGAGCAGATGGTGCGTAAGCACTGAATGCTAAGACTACTGTGAGTAATAATGCGAAAAGCACTTTGATTTTTTTCACTAGATGTTACCTCCAAATAGTTAATGGGAAAGCATTGAGGGACTAGCCCTTCAAGCCTGAACGCGAAATACCTTGAATAATGTATTTCTGCAACAATAAGTAAATAATCACCATTGGCAAGATTACCAGGGTCGACGCCGCCATCAAGAGTTCGAATTGGGTGCCGGCTTCAGTGGTAAAGGCTTGAAGTCCAACAGGTAAAGTCCGTAAGTCAGGCGCCGAGTTGGTTACGATCATTGGCCAGAGGAAGGAGTTCCAGGAACCGATGACCTTGAGAATCATCACGGCGATAATGGACGATTTAGACAGTGGCACAACCATTTCCCAGAGGAATTGCCAGTCGCTGGCGCCATCCGTCTTGGCAGCATAGTAGAGCTCGTCTGGAATCGTCTGAATGTTTTGCTTCAAGGTGAAAACCGAGAAGACAGAGGCGAACCAAGGAATAATCAAGGCCCAGTAGGTGTTGACTAATTTCCAACTTGACAAGGTCACGAAGTTTGGAATGGTCATCAATTCCCCTGGCACCATCATGGTTGCCAATAAGAGTAAGAAGAGGATGTCTTTACCCCAGAATTTGAGCTTAGCGAAGGCATAAGCTGCTAGGATTGAGGTGAAGAGTTCCCCGGCGGTCGTCACAGTTGTAACAAAGACCGAGTTAAGGAAGTAGCGGCCGAATGGGGCTTTCTCCAGGGCTTGGCCATAGTTAGAGAAGAGCCAGTTCCGTGGTAGCCAAGTTGGCGGTACGGAGATTGCTTCGGACCCTGACTTCAGACTGGTCGCCACCATCCAGTAGAATGGCAGAATCATGACCAGCGCGCCCAAGGTCAAGATGACATAGAGCAGAATTGTTTGAATACGTTTTGTGCGTGCCATGTCTTAACCTCCCCGCTTCTCGAAGTATTTGTTGCCTATGTTCTGGAAGACGGTAATAACGAGGACAATGGCGAAGAGGATAATCCCGGTCGCAGCTGCCATCCCGTAGTTAAATTGAACATAGAACTGATCGAAGAGATAGTAGACAACGGTCATGGCTGAACCACCTGGTCCAGGACGCCCATTGAAGAGGGCGAAGACTTCATCGAAGACCTTGAAGCCGTTGATGATGCCGACTGTTGACAAGAGGAAGAGGGTTGGTCGTAAGAGCGGTAAGGTAATATTAGTGAATCTCTTCCAGGCGTTGGCCCCATCAACTTGAGCCGCCTTGTAGTAGGTCTCGTTGATGTTACCCAAGCCGACCAGGGTCAGCAGGATATTGAAGCCCAGGCTCTTCCAGATGGCCATGATAATGACGGCCGTCATGGCTGTCTTAGGATCATTGAGCCAGTTGATACGGTCAATCCCTACTAAACCTAAGAGGTAGTTGAGTAGCCCGTACTCTGAGTGATAGAGCCAAGACCAGACCACGGAGATAGCCACCGTTGAGGTAACGAATGGCAAGAAGTAGGCGGTTCGGAAGAGGCCTTTGAGGAACGGAATCTGATTGAGTAAGACCGCTACTGTAACTGAGATTGTGATGGAACAGAGCACCACCCAGAAAACATAGGTTGCCGTATTTTGTAGCGCTAGGTAGAACTTAGGATCCGCCAGAATCTTCTGGAAGTTATCCAGAGACCAGACCACTGGCTTGTTCTTAGTAATATTCCGCAACTTGTAGTTTTCATAGAAACTCATCATGAAGGAGCGGATAATCGGAATAATGGTGAAGGTTGTCATGAACACCAAGGCCGGCGCTAAATAGAGTAGGGCCTGGAGGCTACTCTTGAGAGTAGGTTTGCGGTTCATCTAGCCCTCACGCTCGCTTTCTGACAGAATGCGACGTTGGTCTTCTTGGAAGAAGAGTAGGCGTTCAGCAGGCACTTGCAAGTACACTTCTTGGCCCACTTCTAAATCGCCGTCTAAGTTGGAAACGACGAAGCGTTCACCTTCCCATTCCAAGTGAACGGTAATATCCTTACCTACTGCTTCCACGCGGACTGCTTTCCCGCGGACTAAGTAGTTATCGGCTGTCCCTGGACGGAAGTGCTCGGAACGGACCCCGATAGTTGCCCAGTTCAATTCTGCAAAGGCACTGTTAGGGTTAAGAGCCGCAGAGCCCTTAGCAAAGGTGTTGATAATTGGTGACCCGATGAAGCGTGCCACGAAGAGGTTGCTAGGTGTTTGGTAGAGGCTGACTGGGTCAGCTACTTGTTGAATCTCGCCTTTTTCCAAGACCATGACGCTGTCCGCAATAGACAAAGCTTCTTCTTGGTCGTGGGTAACGAAGACGGTGGTAACCCCTGTCTCTTGTTGGATACGGCGAATTTCTTCACGCATCTCAATCCGGAGGCGAGCGTCTAAGTTAGATAAAGGCTCGTCCATAAGTAGGATGGAAGGTGATTTAGCCATAGCCCGGCTGATGGCCACCCGTTGCTGTTGTCCCCCTGACAACTGGCGTGGGTACTTATCTAGTTGGTCTTGAATTTGCGTTAATTTTGCCATTTCGATGGCACGTTCGCGGCGCTCAGCTTTTGGCATTTTTTCCATTTTGAGCGGGAACATGATGTTTTCCAAGACCGTCAAGTGCGGATAGAGGGCATAGGATTGGAAGACTAAGCCTACCCGACGCTTAACTGGGTCTAATTTAGTTACATCTTTATCGTCGAAGAAAATCTTACCTGATGTTGCGTTCAGTAACCCTGAAATTAAGTATAATGTTGTAGATTTACCACAGCCAGAAGGCCCTAAGAAGGAAATAAGTTGCTGGCTAGGCAATGTAAAATTAATCCGGTCCAAAACAGTCTTCTGTTCGAACTGCATGGTCACGTCTTCAAATCTAACTTGCACGTTGATTCTCCTCATTTTTTATCAGTCTTAATAAGTGCTAGGGAGCTTAATGCTCTAGCGTAAATTATAGCATAAATCGCATCATATTTCCCTCAATTTCTGCGTTTTTCATGCTATTCTAATAAAAGCTTTTTTAGTCAGCTAGGCTCTTAATCTGGTCAGCTGAATAAGTGGTATCTAGGCTTGGCAACCATGGGGTCAGCCCTAAATCGATTAAGGCTTCCGCATAACGTTCTGGCTTAAAGCTGTGCCATGGCACCACTAGCTTAGCACCTACCACATAGTTGACCAAGCAGAGGTCTTGGGTAGAGGCGTGGCCAGATACATGGCCATGATAGAATTGCCAGCCTGCTTTGACGATGCCTTCCAACCAAGGTTGGTAACGCGCATCATAGGCACCTAACGGTACCCCATTGGAGTGGATGTAGATACCTTCCGATAGGCTGAAGATATAATCATGGTGTTGCTCATAATCAACTTGAACAGCGTATTGCCCTGGTGCAGCCTGCACTTGGTCCCAAGTCAAGATATCTTGAGCTGGCAGCTTGCTGTCGCCATCCCAGTTGATGGTTGCCAAGGCTGCCTCTGGTGCCATGTAGGGCCGCAAGAGACGGTAGTAGTTAGGCTCTAAGACCAGAGTCCGTCCTACGCGATTGAGCGCTTGCGCCATATAAACTAGACGCTCAATATTTTGTGGATAGACATTGAGGGCAATTAGCTGGTTGCCAGCTTGCTCTACGACTTGGGTAAAATCCTTGAGGAACTTACTTTCGTTGCCCGCAGAGATTGAAGATACGTGGGAAGCCAGGTCCTCTGATAGTTGCATCCGGGCATCGCGTGACTCTTGGTCAAAGCTGAAGGTCGTCCCTTCAACTAGGAAGAGGTCAGGCTGGAAATCACGGGCTTTTTGCGCCCAGTGTAAGACGCGTTCTGGATGGAAACCAGTTAAGCGGAAGTCACCAGAGTTGACTACCTTAAGGTCTGGCCCGGTAATGAAGATGCTAGCTGCCCCAATGGTATCATGGTCGCTGACCACAAACTCAATGGTGAAAGGCCCAAATTGAAAAGGCATCTCTGATTGAACGGCCTGCCAATTAACCTTGAAGTCAGGCAACAAGTCGTCGCTTGCTAGACGTTGGTAGAAGGAAACACTCTCTTCTAGGGCATAGATGGGTAGGTCCTCAGGCAACTGACCGAAGCCCCCAATATGGTCTAGATGGAGATGTGATAGGCAGACGATGGTCTTAATATCGGTCTCCTCATAGCTTGCTAGGTCACTTGCGCCTAGTTGTTGGCGGGTGTAGAGGCCGTCAATGGCCGGCAGGTGCCCCTTTTCTAGCAGGCTTGGGGTCAAGTCGACTTGCTTCAATTCATCCAAGTTTGCTCCAAATAAGGCGCCAAAATCTGTCAGAATACGGTAGTTACCCGCTTCTAGACTGACAATATTACCACCTATGGTATCAAGTCCTCCCCAAAATCTTACCTGGGTCGTGATTGGTTGTGTCATGTTGTCTGTCTCCTTCACTGCATTTTGTGCCACAGTCCATCATACCACCAAAAGCCCCACTGTCGCAAGTCTTGAGGAAAGGTTCTCAGGTCAGGAGCAACAACTTGTGATCAGGTCAGCACTCAGCCTCCTGATGCTTAGGTCTATAACAAAACCCCGCCTCCTTTTCGTCAGGGGGCGGGGTTGAATCTTAACTTAATTTTGCCAGTCCTTAGGACTCCACATGCTACCGTCTAACTGGCCTTCTAGCTGGCGCAGACGGTCTTCTTGTTGTTGATAGAGGTCGCTGGCGACTTGCAGCAAGGCTTGACTGGGATAGTCAGGAGCCTGTGCCTGCCAGTCCTGGATATAGTCTTGATAGGGATTCATAAGAAGCTAATCCTCCTTATTCAGGGCTTGGAGCTCCTGGATTTCATCACGATTTTGACTCAAGTCCTCACGGAACTGGTCATAGACTGCCTGGCTTTCAAGCGACAGGGACAAGTCCAAGTTGGCTAGTCGATCCAAGACAAAGGTCTGCAAGGCTTCGAAGTCATCCACCTTACCCGTCTCAAGATAGCAGGCGTAGTGAACTAGCAGCTGCTTCTTCTGGGGCTCGGTCAGATAATGGAACTGATGAACCGGGAAATAGGCCAAGGGCGCTAAGCCAAAATGCTTAGCCCAGGCATAATAAGGCGACAAGAGCGAAGACAGGCTAAAGCCTTCCCGGCCCCCGACTTGATAGCGGCTAGCCTTAACACCTGCGATGACCACCAAGCCCATTTCCATCTGAGCGAGGCGAGGTATGGCGGCCTGCATGGCCTTGGACATATCGAAGACGCTATCCAGCCAGATTTTGAGGATGGCTGGCGCCTGGTACCAGTAGAGTTGGAACTGGAAAATCACTCGGTCATATCGACAGAGGCGATCCAATTCCATACTGGCATCAAATTGCTGGCCATTGGCCTCATATTCCGCCTGCAAATCGACATAGCTGACCTCCGTCAAGGCCAAACCTGATTGATGTAAAAATTGTTGGCTGCTAGAGCCGGCCACATCAGGGTGGGCCAAATAGACGATGGTCTTAGTCACGACAGGCTTCCTTTCTGTAGGGAACTTATTTGTCTTCTGACTTGGCCTTCTTGTTACCAATCAGGAAGCTCCCCAGATTTTTCTTGACTTTGCTTGGAGCTGGCTCTTGGGCCTGTTCTCCGGATTCCGCTGCTTCTAGCGGTAGGCGAATAATGAAGGTCGAACCCTGACCTAGCTCACTTTCGACCCGAATGGTGCCGCCGTGGGCTTCGACTAGGGACTTAACGACTGCTAAACCAATCCCGGATTCACCGAACTTGGTATTCTTACGGGAAATGTCCACCTTGTAGAATCGCTCCCAGATGTCTTCAATTTGCTTGGCATCAATCCCAATCCCCTGGTCCATAATGCGGAGCTCGGTAAAGCCTCCGTCTTGGCGCCCCCAGAGGGTGATATCACTATTCTCTGAGAACTGGATGGCATTGGTCACCAGATTAATGATAATCTGAACCAATCGGTCTCGGTCCCCGTAAATCAGAAGATCCTCAGGCGCATCCAGTACTATTCGGTCGCCCTTTTCTTGGGCCTTAGCGGTTAGCTGGGTCCGAATCTGGCAGAGCAAATCATAGGCCTTGAGCGTCTGCTTGTTAAGGCTAATCTGGTTGGTCCGAATTTTCTCGTAGTCCAGGTTCTCGTTAACCAGACGAATGAGACGTTGGGTCTCGGTGGCTAGCATTTCTAAGCTACGTTTGCGTTGGGGCTCAGGGAAAATATCGTACTGGAGCCCTTCAATCACCCCACTCATGGTGGTCAGTGGCGTCCGCATCTCATGGGCCGCATCCATCATGAATTGGCGTCTTAAGGTTTCTTGGCGCTTAATCTCTTCGCGAGATTTTGCCAAGGAATCCGTCATGACTTGGAAATCATGGGCCAAGTCACCGAACTCGTCTCGGCTCTTATTACTAATATTAAGCTGAACATCATAGTTGCCCGCCGTAATCTGGCGAGTGGCTTGTTGCAAGCGCCGAATCTTACGAGTCTGGAAGAGGGCATAGGCCACACTGATTCCCAAACCAATGGCGGTTGCAATCCCGAAGGAGAAGATAATATTGTTGTAGACTTCTTGCTGACGGGTCTCCAGGTTCTCAATCGGCTCGCTTAGGCTGATAAAGCCGGCCGGAAATTGGGCACTATCGCTAGCCTGGCGATTAAGCGGCAGATAGACGGTGGCCAGACGCGTGATTTTCCCTTGGTCTGGGCGATAGGTCACACGCATAGGCAGGTTCTGCCCTTGGCGAATGGCCCGCAACTCACTATCTGTCAGATTGGCCCGGTACTCCTGGCGATAGGTTGGGTAGATAATGCTCCCATTGGCCAGGTAGACCTGAATGGAGATATTGTCCGAGGCCAGCAGTTGGTCTACTTTCTTAATATCTTCACGGGAGAAGTTATTGCTGACAATGTTGCTACCGTAATTCAGTAGGCGCGTCTCGACTTCACTGTGGATTTGCTGATTCATATAGTTGCTAATCCGTGAGGCCGATAAGGCCAAGGTCACCAGCATGACCAGCAGAAATCCGGCAATTAATTGCCAGAGAAATCTAAATCGCATTAATGCTCACCTGGATCTTCGTACTTGTAGCCGACGCCCCAGACAGTCTGAATAATTTGCGGACCGACCACTTCAATCTTCTGCCGTAATTTCTTAATGTGGGCATCGACTGTCCGCTCGTCGCCATAGAATGGGTCTTCCCAGAGTTGCTTGAGCAACTGCTCGCGGTTGAAGACTCGCTTAGGCGAGCGTACAAAGGTCAGCAACAAATCAAATTCCTTAGGTGTCAGGTTCTCAATCAGCTGGTTATTATAGTAGGCTTCCCGGGTCACGGTATTAATCTTGACACTCTTGGTCACTACATCGAAGCCTTCTTCTTCCTGAGCTTGACTGTGATCAGCAGCCGGAATTTGGCTACGACGGTAGAGGGCCTTCATACGGGCCATCAAGGTCAAGGGGCTAAAAGGCTTGGTGACATAATCGTCAGCCCCCATTTCCAAGCCAATGACTTGGTCACTCTCTGAATCTTGAGCAGTCAGCATAATAATCGGCGTTTCCTTAGAAATTTTGCGAATATTCCGGCAAATGGTAATCCCGTCCATAGACGGCAAGTTAATGTCTAGCAAGACAATGTCCCACTTGCTTGGAGACTCCGCATAGGCATTGTAACCTTCTAAGCCATCATGGTAGAAGTGGCCTTGGAATTGCTCCTTCTCGAAAAACATGGACATCATTTCGCAGACAGATTCGTTATCTTCAATCATTAATACGTTCATTCGACGACCTCCTAACTCTTGGTTTCACTTCTATTATATACCAAAAGTTAGCAAATGTAATGGTAGAGCTTACCTAGTCGCAAAATTGTCATAAAGACTGGCCTAATCTGAGGCCTTAAGCCTTAAAACCCGCTAGCTGGCGCATATCCAATTGTTCTTGGCTGGGCACTTCATACTGACGCCGGATGGTGTCGTAGTCTTCCTGGCCCTTAGGTGTGCTATGATTCTGGCCACTAGCCTTGCCCGCACTGCCATTCTTGCTCTCAAGGAGGGTAATATCTTGGACATGGCATTCCAGGATGTAGACTTTTTGGTCTTGATTATTAGTGTAGTGACGCGATTCCATTCGCCCTACTACCCCAATTCGGTGACCCTTTTGGGCATATTTGACTAGTAAGTCCGCTAGATAGTCCCAGGCCACAATGGGAATAAAGTCGGTCTGCAAGTCGCCATTGCGGTCGCGATGGCGACGGGAGACTGCTAGGCAATTATTGACCACCCGATGGTCGCCCACCTGACGGTCTTCAACAGGACGGGTTAAACGTCCAACAAGCAACAATTGATTCATAGGTATTCCTCCAGAAAATAATTTGCCTTTCATAGATATATAGGCTTTGGGACTCGGTTTTTTACTGGTTTTAGGGATAAAAAGTTGAAATTTTATGTTGCTTACAAACTAGCGTAGATTTAGCGGACTTACCTTGCAAAGGGCATATATAGGATTTTATATATAAAAACAGACTAGTCTCAGCTAGTCCACAAAAGAAAAGCCCCTATCGCTAGGATAGGGGTAGATTTCTATAGAGCATGACTTTCCGCTAGTTCCACTAACTTGCGGAGACGGTGATTGACACCCGACTTGGAAATGGGGCCACCAGGGATTAGTTGGCCTAACTCACCCAAACTGAGGTCGGGATGATCCAGACGGAACTCCGCCATAATTCGTAACTTATCAGGCAAGCTATCTAGTCCCCGCGTGTCGGCTAGGTAACGAATAGCTTCAATCTGCCGTTGTGAGGCATCGATTTGCTTGTTGAGGTTGGCCGTCTCGCAGTTGACCAGTCGGTTAACGGAGTTACGCATGTCACGGACAATCCGAATGTCTTCGAAGCGCAACATGGCCCGGTTGGCCCCGATAATCGCCAGGAACTCAGCGATTTTCTCGGCTTCCTTAAGGTAGGTGATATAGCCATTGCGACGGACGATGGTCCGAGCATTGAGGTGGAAATGATTCATCATCTTGCAGATGTCTTCATTGTGCTCCTCGTAGTTGGAATAGATTTCCAAGTGATAGCGACTATTCTCCGGATTGTTGACGGAACCAGCTGCTAGGAAGGCACCCCGTAGATAGGACCGCTCCTTCTGTTCATTATTCATAATGTCAGGCGCGATATGGTGGTTAATCATGAGCCCGTCGAAGATGCCTAAGTCCTCTAAGATATCCCGCACATTCTGGCGACAACGGACGATATAGACATTATTCTTCTTAAGCTTCATCTTACGTCTAACCATAAGTTCACTCTCAGTGTGATAGAACTGCTTGAGTAGACTGTAGAGGCGGCGGGCAATGGCCGCATTTTCGCTCTGAACATTGAGGATAAACTTCTGTTGGTAGAGGCTGACTGCCCCATTCATCCTAATCAGGGCCGCAAGCTCCGCCTTAGCGTGTTCCTTGTGGACCTCTAAGAGGGTACATTCCTTCTTAACTTCTGATGCGAAGGTCATGAGAACCCTCCTTTCTGCTTGGACTTAGCTTAGACTTGTGCCGCCTGATATTTGAGGCGACGGTTAAGCTTAATCGTTTCCATGAGATGGCGGAGTTCTTCCACCACTAATTCGGTGTCATGGTAGGCACCGCCATTTTTCATGCTGAGGAAGCTGTTGGAAATGACTCGGCAGCCCAGATTACGCATGCCTTCAAAGTCATGCCGGACTTGAAGCAGATACTCTTCATTAGGCTGACTGTCAATGTAATCCTGAGGCACCTCGGCAATGTTCACTAGGACCGTGTCAATAAAGGCCTGGCCTAAATGTTCATGCAGGACCCGAACATGGTCAGCATCCGAGAATTGCTCGGTCTCGCCCAACTGGGTCATGATGTTACAAATATAGACGACTTCAGCCTGGGTCCGTTTGATGGCTTGGCCGATTTCTTCAATCATGAGGTTAGGCAGGATGCTAGAATAGAGACTCCCTGGCCCTAGGACAATCAAGTCCGCCTGCTCGATGGCTTCCACGACATGGGGTGTCGCCTGAATGGCTGGCTCCCCTTGCATGGTGGTCACCAAGACTTGTTGAATCTTCTTCCGATGACGGGCAATCTTAGACTCGCCAACCGCGATGGTCCCGTCCTCGAAGAGGGCGTGTAAGACCAAGGGCTCGGTCGCTGCCGGCAGAATCTGGCCCTGAACCTTCATATAGTTGGACAGAATGTCTAAGGACTCGGTCAAGGAGCCTCGCATTTCTTTCAGGGCAGCAATCAATAAGTTGCCGATAGCGTGGCCGGCTAGGAAGTCATCATCCGTGTTAAAACGATACTGGAAGACGTCCAACAGTAGCTCGTCGGCATCGGATAGGGCTACCATACAGTTACGAATATCGCCCGGAGGGACGACATCAATATAGTCGCGAATGGCGCCTGAGCTACCACCATCATCCGCAACGGTGACGATGGCCGTAATATCGGCATCAATTCGCTTAAGACCCCGCAAGATAACAGGCAGTCCGGTCCCACCACCGATGACTGCTACCTTATAGCGGTGCGATTTGGTCTCGCTCATGACCGGTTCACGGTCTCTTTCTTCTTCATGTAATCACGGTGGGAAACATTAACCGCATAGTTATCAGTCTTAAGGTGGTTGGCAATCCGTTCAGCAATGGCCACGGACCGGTGTTTACCGCCAGTACAGCCAATGGCAATGGTCACGCTGGATTTGCCTTCCTTCTTGTAGCCTGGTAAGCAGAACTCAATGACATCAATGAGTTTACTGTAGAAGGCCTGAGTTTCGGGTTGCTTCATGACATAGTCATAAACTGGCGCATCCATCCCGGTCTGCGGACGCAATTCCGGAATATAGTGCGGGTTAGGTAGGAAGCGCACATCCCAGATAATATCAGCATCAATCGGCACCCCATATTTGAAGCCAAAGGACATGACTTCCACATGGAAGGTCTGATAATCCTTAGTGGCAAAGTCCTTAATCAGGCGCTCACGTAGCTGACGCGGGGAAATATCGGAAGTATCAATGATAATTTGGGCGCGGGTGCGCAAGTCCATGAGCAACTCACGTTCCTTGGCAATCCCTTCTGATACGCGGCCGTCTGGGGCCAGTGGGTGATTCCGGCGGGTCTCCTTATAGCGAGATACTAAGACCGAATCGCTAGAATCTAAGAAAATAATGCGGGTTGTCACTAGCTGGGTATTATCTAAAGTTGCAATCAGGCTGTCGACTTCCTTAAAGAAATCCCGGCTCCGCAAGTCGATGACAAGTGCAATCCGGCTGATTTTGCCCGATTCCTTAACCAGTTCCCAGAAGGTTGGGAGCAGGGTTGGGGGCATATTATCGATACAGAAATAGCCTAAATCTTCAAAACTTTGGACCGCAACCGTCTTACCGGCGCCGCTCATCCCTGTAATAATGACTAGTTCGAGTGTGTCTGCCATATCATCGCCTCTTTCTTTGTGGACTCATCGCTATATTCCATCTTAGTATACCACGCTTAAGCGGGAAAAGCGACCTGGGAGCCAGGCGCTCCACTCTGCCAGTCTTGGAGCCTTTAGGAAGATTTACTAAACTTTCTGGACGCTAGCCTCCTGCTAGACCCGGACATTTACCTTAGTGCTGTCGCTATATTTTCGTTTCAAATTTCTACCCCTACTAGTAACCGTCTACATTTCATGGTAGAATATTAGCATAAAGTGAGGAGCCTCTCACTGGGTTTCATTTCTCTTATGACGCAATACTGAAAGGTGGTAATGCTATGACATGGCAAGAAACATTAAACCTCTGGAAAAATTACGACGCCCTTGATCCCGTTCTCAAGGAAGAGTTAGCCAACAATCAAGACGAGGAAGCCTTAAAGGATGCCTTTGGCGCTAATCTCAGTTTCGGGACGGCAGGTATGCGTGGGGTCTTAGGGGCAGGTCCTAACCGTATGAACGTCTACACCGTTCGCCAAGCAACGGAAGGCTTAGCCCAATTAATTGAAGAAGCAGGCCAAGCGGCTAAAGACCGTGGGGTTGCGATTTCCTATGACTCACGGCATTATTCTCCTGAATTTGCCATGGAAGCTGCCTTGGTCTTGGGTCGTCACGGCATCAAGAGCTATGTCTTTGAGAGCCTACGGCCAACGCCTGAATTATCCTTTGCAGTACGTTACCTCAATACCTACGCTGGGATTATGATTACTGCCAGCCACAACCCCGCAGCCTACAACGGCTACAAGGTTTACGGCGAAGATGGCGGGCAAATGCCACCAGAAGATGCAGATAAATTAACAGAATTTGTTCGCGCAGTAGAAAATCCACTAACGGTTGAAGTAGGCGACAAGACCGAATTATTAGGTAGCGGCCTTGTGGAAATCATCGGCGACCGTGTGGACCAAGCCTACCTAGAAGAAATGAAGGCTGTCACCATCAACCCTGAATTGGTTAAGGAAATGGCGGAGCAAGTCAGCATCGTCTTCACTCCACTTCACGGGACTGGTATGTATCTAGGTCTCAAAGCCCTCAACCAAGCAGGCTTCAACACCATTCACGTGGTAGAAGAACAAGCTAAAGCAGACGGTGACTTCCCAACGGTTAAGTCTCCTAACCCTGAATCTGCCGCTGCCTTTGACCTAGCTGAGCAATTAGCTAAGAAGGTAGAAGCGGATATCCTCTTAGGGACTGACCCAGACGCTGACCGTCTCGGGGCTAAGGTTCGCACTAGCAAGGGGGACTACCAACTCTTGACCGGGAACCAAATCGCTTCTCTCATGTTGGATTACATCTTGAACGCTAAGTTAGAACTCAACCAACTGCCTAAGAACGGGGTAGCGGTTAAGTCTATCGTATCGACTAACTTTGCTAACGCTATTTTATCTCACTATGGCTTAGAAGCGGTCGAAGTACTGACTGGCTTCAAGTTTATCGCTGAGAAGATCCAAGAATATGAAGAAACAGGCTCTAAGACCTTCCTCATGGGCTTTGAAGAATCTTACGGTTATCTCATTAAGCCATTTGTTCGCGACAAGGATGCCATCCAAGCCTTGGTAGTCTTGGCTGAATTGACCGCCTATCACAAGAAAGCGGGCCGTACCTTGGCGGATGTCTTAGAAAGCATGTACGAAAAATACGGCTACTTCTATGAAAAAACCATCGCAGTGGACTTCCCAGGTCTCTCTGGGCAAGCTAAGATGGCTGCCATCATGCAACAAATCCGGACCGAAGGGATTAAGGAAATGGGCGGCCTCAAAGTGGTGAGCGCAGCTGACTACTTAGCCGGCACACGAACTCTGGCTGACGGCACGGTTGAAACCTTGACCTTCCCACCATCTGATGCCCTCAAGTATGTCTTGGAAGACGGCAGCTGGGTGGCTTTCCGTCCAAGTGGTACCGAGCCAAAAATCAAACTTTATCTGGGCACCCAAGGCGCTTCGCATGAAGAAGTAGAAGCTAAGGCTGCTAAGATTGAAGCAGACATCGCTAAATTAACCGCCTAAGACTAAGGCAAAAGGACTGGGATTGACGCCCAGTCCTTTTTGTGTGGTTTGGTTAATGGAGAGCTAGCGGCTCTAGTTCTAGGTTTTTGGCTTAGCTAGCTCGGAATATAATGAAATCTGCCCCAAACCCTATCTTTTGGCTGAGCCAGTGGTCCACTTTCCGGAGTGGTCCACTGGCTACCTCAGAATCCCACGAAATCTGCCCTAAGCTCGGCATTTTGGCCGAGCTAGTGGTCCACTTTCCGGAGTGGACCACTAGCTCAATTCAAAAGCCCTGCACTAACTATTAGTGCAGGGCTTTTTAGCTTAGTCTTTAAGGCTTTCGATGTATTGGTAGGCTTGGAAACCAGCCGTACCGCCATCACCGGTGGCTGTTACGATCTGACGCAGGTGCTTTTGACGCACGTCGCCGGCCGCAAAAATACCTGGCAGGCTAGTAGCCATGTGATCATCCGTGATAATCCAGCCTTCTTCGTCGGTAACTCCCAAATCTTTGACTGCTTCTGAGTTAGGCACTAAACCAACATAGATAAAGACCCCTTGGGCATCCACGCGGCTGGTCTGGCCAGTCTTGACGTTCTTAATTTGCACGCCTTCAACCGCATCTGTCCCTAGAATCTCTTCCACCACGCTATCCCAGATGAATTCAATCTTAGGATTGGCAAAGGCCCGGTCTTGCAGGACTTTCTGCGCTCGGAGCTCGTCACGACGGTGAATAACTGTGACCTTGCTAGCAAATTGAGTCAGGTAATGGGCTTCTTCAACGGCCGAGTCACCCCCGCCGACGACGATAATTTCCTTATCGCGGAAGAAGAAGCCATCACAGACCGCACAGTAGGACACGCCACGGCCAGCCAACTCTTCTTCACCAGGCACGCCAAGATGGCGGTGGAAAGAACCGGTCGCTACAATGACTGCCTTAGCCTCATAGACCTTAGAGCTGGTATGTACTCGCTTAAGAGCACCTGCTACTTCAATATGGCTCACATCGCCGTAGTCATGGACCGCGTCAAATCGCATAGCCCCTTGGTACATGTGTTGGGCCAATTCTGGGCCAGAAACCAGTGAAAAACCAGGATAGTTTTCCACATCTGCCGTGTTGTTGACTTCCCCACCGGGAACGCCTTTTTCAATCATATGTGTCTTGAGATTAGCTCGTGAAGCGTAGAGGGCAGCGGTCATACCAGCCGGCCCAGCGCCAATCACGACAACATCTGTTACAATTAATTCTTTTTCCATTCTATCATTCACTCTCTTAGTAATGCGCCTGAGACAGGGAGGCTTCTTGCTTGCCATCACGCGTCATCAAGCGAAGCAGGCCTTCTTTGACCTGCGCACCTTCATAAATAAGACCATAGAGGGCCTCAGTAATTGGCATTTCGATACCGGTTTCCTTGGCCAGTTCATAGGCTGACTGGCAGGTAGCAATCCCTTCGACCACCATTTGAATTTCTTCTTCGATGGCTTCCTTGCTGTAACCTTTGGCTAGCAGATTCCCTGCCCGCCAGTTACGGGAGTGGGGACTGGTACAGGTGACCACTAGGTCGCCAACCCCGCTCAAACCAACGAAAGTCAATGGGTCCGCCCCCAACTTAATGCCCATACGGGAAATTTCAGCCAGACCACGCGTTACTAGCGCAGCCTTTGCATTGTCGCCGTAGCCTGCACCCGCTAGGACACCGGCACCTAAGGCAATAATATTCTTGAGGGCCGCGCCCATTTCCACACCTACCACATCGGTATTGGTATAGATACGGAAGTAGTGATTCTTAAAGAGGGCCTGCACCTTCTCAGCTGCTTGTAAATTGGGACAAGCGGCCGTTACAGTTGTCAGGTCATGACGGGCTACTTCCTCGGCATGGCTTGGGCCTGACAAGACTACCAGGTCTTGATAGTCTTGGCGCGGAATTTCCGCTTCAATCATCTGGCTGACCCGCAAATGAGTCCCCTGCTCCAGACCCTTAGTGGCATGCACCAGGAGGGGTTGGGCGTCTGACTGACTGAGATAGCTAGCTACCTGACGGGCAACCGAGCGAATAGCCTTAGTTGGTAAGACGAAGAGCACGACAGCGGCTTGATCCAAGGCTGCTTTCAAGTCCGTTGTTGCCACAATGGTCGTCGGCAAGTTAATGCCTGGCAGGAAGTGGCTATTGGTATGGGCTTGGTTAATTTCGTCCGCGATGTGGTCTTCACGTCCCCATAAGACCACCTCATGACCATTTTCAGCCAAGACTTGGCCTAGGGCAGTTCCCCAGGAACCTGAACCTAATACCGCAATTTTCATGTCCTTACCTCTTTTCTAATTGGAAATCTGAATAGGCCACACTGTGACCCCCTCGCCGTCTGACGACAATCCAGGCCAAGCCCAGCACTACCATGACGGCGGACACCCCCTGCGAAATGCGCAAGGGACCCAAGTATAAACTGTCAGTCCGTAGACCTTCAATAAAGAAGCGACCTAGGCCATACCAGACGAAGTAGCCGGCCGCTAATTCACCACGTTTGACTAAACCTTTTTGTCGTCGCAAGATGAAGATCAGGGCCAAACCAAGTAAGTTCCACAAGGACTCATAAAGGAAGGTCGGCTGGTAATAATGGCCTTGAATCTGCATTTGATCAATGAGCCAAGCCGGCAAATGCAAGCCTTCTAGAAAGGCGCGGCTGGTTTCTGGCCCATAGGCCTCTTGGTTGACGAAGTTGCCCCAACGCCCGATGGCTTGGGCCAGCATAATGCCTGGCGCTGCCACATCCAAGGTCAGGATGAGGTCTTGCTGATAGCGTCGTGCCACATAGATAATGGTGGCTGTCCCTAGCAAGATGGCCCCATAGATGGCGCCCCCACCGTGCCAAATCTGAATGATTTGGTCGGGATGGGCTAGGTAGTAGTCCAAACGGAAGAGCACATAGTAGGCACGCGCCCCCAGTAGGCCTAAGATAATGGTCCAGAAGTAGGCATCCGACAAATAGTCTTCCGACAGGCCCTTACGGCGCCCCTCGCGCATGACTAAGAGATAGGATAGGACCATACCTAAGCCAATCAAGAGGCCATACCAGTGGACGGGCCAACCTAGCAAGCGGAAGGCAATAGGATCAATGGCTAAAACTGGCATCTAGTTATCAACCCGATTCTTCTTGATAAGGGCGTCTAGTTTACGGTTGAAAGTAGTCGTCGCATCATAACCCATTTGGTTAGCCCGGAAGTTCATGGCAGCTGATTCGACAATGGCCGACAAGTTCCGCCCAGTCTTAACCGGAATGCGGATACGTGGCACGTTGACTTCAAAGATTTGTTCATATTCACGTTGTGAGCCCAGACGGTCGTATTCGGTCTTGCCGTCATCTAGCACTAGGTTAATAATCAATTCCAAACGTTTAGAGCGACGGATGGCCGCTACCCCGTAGAGACTCATGACATCGATAATCCCTAAGCCGCGGATTTCCAAGAGGTTTTGGAGGATTTCAGGGGCTTCACCAACTAGGGTCAATTCATCAATCATGAAGAGCTCGACCCGGTCATCAGCAATCAGACGGTGGCCACGTTGGACCAATTCTAGGGCCGTTTCAGACTTACCGACACCGCTACCCCCTGTCAAGAGAACCCCCATCCCGAATACTTCAACGAAGACACCGTGCTTAGCCAAGCGCTCAGCCAAGCGACCCTCTAAGAAGTTAGTCAAGTTGGCTAGGACCCGGGTGGTCTTAGAACGTGCCACCAAGATTGGAATATGATACTTATCCGCGACCGTAATCAAATCTTCCGGCACCGACATGTCCCTTGCGAAGATAATCGCTGGCGTTTCCTCGTTACAGAGAGATTCATAGGCCAAAAGCCGCTCCTTTTCTGGCAAACTTGCTAGGTAGAGAAGCTCTGTCCGCCCAATCAACTGGATTCGCTCGAAAGGATAGTCCTCCACAAAACCTGTTAGGGCCAAACCTGGCCGGGATACGTCACTCGTATATATTTGACGAGAACCATAATCTTCCCCAAAGGCATATTGAATTTTTAAGGTTTTTACGAGTTCATTGACGGTTACACTGCTGGACATGAAAATATTGCCTCCTCATTGACTTTTACCTCCTAATCTTAACATAGACGACGGAGAATTCCTATCTTTTCGTTTGCCCAGATAGGGCTTGGAAAGACTGAATTTGCCAGCCTAAGCAGAAGACCGCAGCCATCTGGTCTGCGGTCTTTTATTAGTCTTAATCATGATAGGGACTGTCCAAGCCAACTAGGCTTTGGCCTAGGGAAAGGGCAACAGCCACCAACATAGCGCTCCAGATAGAGCTGATAGTGAGGCCACCTGGCAACCAGCTAGCTAAAAGTAGGATAAAGCCGGCAATCAACCAGTTGACCAGCCCCAAACTCAAGAAGTTGAGGGGCCAGGCAAAGAATTCTAGGACTGGCTTTACCGTTACGCTTAATAGGGCGAAGACAAAGGCTGATATTAAGGCCCCGCCAAAGCCCGTAACGTTGACACCCGGCATAACATGGGCCAAGCCCATAAAGAGTAGGGTATTCAATAAAATCCGACGCATTAGAAATCACTCCAGTCGTCTTTAGGCGTCACATCACGTCGCTTAGTCTCTGTTTTAGCGTCATGACCTGCTCGGCCTTCTTGATAGCGACGCAGGAAGTCGTTGAGTTCCTCAGTCGCTCGACGAGCTCGTTGGCGATAACGATCTCTTTCCTGCTCGCGGTAGCTAGATCGATTGGCACGGCCATTGGCAACCGTATAGTCACTTGGCAGGATAATCCCCAAGGCTAGATAAATGAGTAAGGGTGTCCCCCAACCTATCCAGATAAGGACAAACCAAACTAGGCGAAGCAGGGTAGGATCAACCCCTAGATATTCTCCTAGTCCCCCGCAGACCCCCATTACTTTACGGTCACGGGTAGATTTATATAGTCGTTTCATGGTCGTTCCTTCTTTCTATCTCTCTTAAGCTTAGGCTTCTGGCATGATGAAGGCTGCAATCAAGTAGCCGAACAAGCCTACGCCACCTAAAAGGCCGGAAACCACCCAGGCCACACGTACAAGCGTTGGGTCTATGCCAAAATAATCAGCAATACCGGCACAAACGCCTAAAAACATCCCTTCACGGCTATTACGAGTTAATCGTTTCATGATAAATTCCTCCTATAAATCGGTATCTTTGAGGCGGATGTCGCCTGATACGGTGTTAATTTCTAAATGAACAGGTCTTTCTTGGTTGGTCATCAGCCGTTGGAATTCTAGGCTGTGATGACGGTGAGTTTCCACGTCTAGGTGGCCGATACGGTGTTCCACGTCGCCTGAGCTAGATTGGGCACTGCCTTCTAGGCTTAAGTTGGCCGGAATAGCGATTTTTACATCGCCACTTACCGTGCTGACCTTCATAGAAGCGGGCGTCTCATCGCGTTTGGTTAAGAGCAAGTCGCCACTAATCAGGCTGGCCGCTACATCGCCAATAGCACCTACCACACGGCAGTCGCCGTTAGTTGTCTCTAGGTTGAGGCGTTTAACCTCTGCTAGGCGGTAGTCTAGATCCCCATTGGTTGAATGGTAGTCTAATAAGTCTGCTGTCACATCGGACAGATCGACATCCCCATTGACAGTCGTCAGATAGATTTCCTTAGCTTGGATACCGTCTAGTTCGATATCCCCTTGGGTGGTCTCAATCCGAACGGTCTCTAGGTCTTGGTCTGGCAGGGTCACTTCAATATCCGCTGACATGTGGTCGTCGGTTACTTGCAAGAGCAAGCTGCCGTCGTCTAGGGAGAGGATACTGTGGGCTTGGAAATCTTCTAGGTTAGGATTTGGAATCTTGCCGAAGAAGCTTGCCTTGACATTGACTGAAACTTGATCTACATGGGCGCGAGTTACTGTGACATCGCCTCGTGATAACTTAAAGTCTAACACCTTTAGGTCCTTAGCGTCAAAGTTAAAGGTATGCTCCCATTCATTGCCCAAACGGCCGTAGGCTCTCACACCTACGCGAATGCCTTCACGCGCCGCCTTAAAGGCTGTGCTCACCACCTGACCAATGACACGGCCTAAGCGGTTGGCTTCGTTATCGATACGTTGGCCGGCGCGGTCGGCTTTCTGACCGAATTGATCCGCTGCCCGACTGACGTGGTCTGCTGCCCGTTGGCCGCCTTCATTGACTTGCCGAACGAAGTCGTTGAGTCGTTGGCTGAAAGGCTCTGAAGTAGGACTTGCTGGCTTGTAGGCCTTGAGTTCTTCTTGGAGTTGGTCAATCTTTTGGCCTCGCTCCAGAACTTCTGCTGCCACTTGGTCTTTTTGGGCTTGGAGCTCTTCGCTGAGCTCGTCTAATTCTGCTAGAATCTCGAACTCTCTTAGGCGTTGCTTAGCGATTAGAAGGGCTTGACCTTCTTTTTCTAAGCTAGCTTCTAATTCTTGGCGCTTGGCCGCCGCTGCTTCTTCCTCTTCTTGGCTGATGGAAGCTTCTGGTTGAGAGGCTTCGGGGGCTGGCTCTGCTGGCTTGCTGGCTTCTTGCTTATCTTCTGGCTTATCATCAAGACTTTGTTGGACGCTATAGATAATTTCTTGGCCAAATTTGAGGCTCTTGTCGATGGCTTCTTGGACGGTAGCCTTGAGTTGTTCTGGGTCGAAGCCCGCCTTCTTGTCCTGCTCAGGCTCTTGGTCAGCTGGCGCTTCTTGCTTGCTTGGAGCTTCCTGGTCCGTCACTTGGGCTTGATCTTGAGCGTCGGCTGGCTCCTCTGCTTGGTCAGCTGATTTTGCTTGGGCCGAAGCCTCGAGGAGGCGAAGGGCTTCATCCATGGTAATGACTTGTTGTTTGACTAATTCAATGATTCTTTCTTTCTCATTCATATCTCTCACTCCTTAAATGAGGGCTTGTTTCTTAACTACACCCTTATTATGCCAGTTTTCCACTCGTTTGACATAGGGCCTAGGACCGATATTTGCTCGGACCTAGGGATGAAAAGAGCGGCTGACAGTTCTCAGCCGCTTTAAGCGCATGACTTATTCTAAGTTATAAGGAAAAATATAAATTATTATATATTGAAGATATGACGAGCCCGCCAAGAAAAAGCCTATTAAATCAGGCTTTTCCAACCAAAAGACGAACGTTCTTGTGAAATTCGCCTGACTTTGTGAAAAGCGGCTAAGTAAGACCGTAAAAATCATGGCGCTAAACCCTATTTATTAGTGTAACACTAATAAATAGGGAAGAGTAGATAAACAAATAAGACTGGGACAAATGTCCCAGTCTTATTTTATTTTTTCAATAATGGTTTGAGGTACTGGCCGGTGAAGGAGCCCTTGACTTTGGCTACTTCTTCCGGTGTCCCGGTGGCGATAATCTGACCACCGCGAACCCCACCTTCTGGCCCAAGGTCGATGACATAGTCGGCGGTCTTAATGACATCCAGATTATGTTCAATGACCACTACGGTATTGCCGGATTGGACTAGGCGGTCGATGACCTCTAGCAACTTGCGGATGTCGTGGGCGTGAAGCCCGGTCGTTGGTTCATCCAAGACATAGAAGGTGTTACCGGTCGAAACCCGCTGCAATTCGGCAGCCAACTTCATGCGTTGAGCTTCCCCACCTGACAGGGTAGTAGCAGACTGACCCAGGCTAATGTAGCCTAAACCAACATCTAGCAAGGTTTGGAGTTTGCGCTTAATCTTCGGAATCGCGGCGAAGAATTCCACCGCTTCTTCAACGGTTAGGTCTAGCACTTCGGTGATATTAAGGCCCTTGTACTTGATTTCCAAGGTTTCAGAGTTATAGCGACGGCCACCACAGACCTCACAAGGCACATAGACGTCTGGCAGGAAGTGCATCTCAATCTTGTTAATCCCGCCGCCGGCACAGGCTTCACAACGCCCGCCCTTGATATTGAAGCTGAAACGCCCCTTGTTATAACCGCGCAACTTAGCTTCATTGGTCTGGGCAAAGAGATCCCGTATATCGTCGAAGACCCCCGTATAGGTAGCCGGGTTACTACGTGGCGTCCGGCCAATCGGACTCTGGTCAATGTCGATGATCTTGTCTAAACTTTCGTAACCCTTGATCGACTTGAACTTACCTGGACGGGTCTTAGCCTTAGTCAGCTCCTTGAGCAAAGCTTGCTTAAGGATGGCGTTGACCAAACTGGATTTACCTGAACCCGAAACCCCCGTCACTGCGACAAAACGGCCTAAGGGGAATTTGGCGGTAACATTCTGCAGGTTATTTTCGCTAGCTCCCGTAACGGTTACCCAACCCTTGTCTTCCTGACGACGGCTGGCTGGCAAGGCGATTTTCTCCTGACCTGACAGGTATTTACCCGTTAAGGAATTAGGGTTCTTCATGACCTCTTCCGGCGTCCCACATGCCACCACTTGGCCACCGTGCTCGCCGGCACCCGGCCCAATATCTATAATATAGTCGGCCGTCATCATGGTTTCTTCGTCGTGTTCCACCACAATTAGGGTGTTGCCCAAGTCCCGCATCTGAGTCAGAGACTGAATCAGACGGGAGTTATCGCGTTGGTGGAGGCCGATAGACGGTTCATCCAAGATATAGAGGACCCCGCTGAGGTTGGAACCAATTTGGGTAGCCAGACGAATACGTTGCGCTTCCCCACCTGACAAGGAACCGGCCACCCGGCTTAGGGTCAAGTAATCCAACCCCACATTATTGAGGAAGGTCAAGCGATCGGTCACTTCCTTGATAATGGGCTTGGCAATGACTTCATCTGCCGGGCCAAAGGTCAAGCTCTTGAAGTGAGCCAAGGCATCACTAATAGACAATTCGGTGGCCTGGGCGATATTGAGGTCCCCTACCCGAACTGATAAGGCCGTTGGGTTGAGACGTTGGCCCTGGCAGGCTGGGCAGATATGCTCGACCATGTATTGGCGCATGACTTCCTTGGTATAGTCGGAACCTGTATCGTTGTAGCGGCGCTCCATATTGGTAATGACCCCTTCGAAGACCGTATCGACCGTCCTCGTACCGGTGCCCGACATTGGGGTGTAGGTGAATTTGAAGCTGCGACCGTCTTTGACCCCATACTTAAGGTCTGCTTGCTGGGACTTTTTGAGCTTCTTATAAGGAACATCCATGGGAATCCCTTCCTGTTCACAGAATTGGCGCATCATGGACATATAGTAGTTGGAACTGATCGGATTCCAGGCGACAAAGGCTCCTTCTTCCAAGGTGAGATTTTCATCGGGAATAGCCAAGGCTTCGTCCACTACTAGACGGGAACCCAACCCATCACAGCTTGAGCAGGCACCAAAAGGCGCATTGAAGGAGAAGAGACGAGGCTCCAACTCGCCCATCTGGAAGTCGCCGTGCGGGCAGGCAAAGTGTTCATTGAAACGTAATTCCTGACCATCAATGACATCGATGATGACATAACCTTCAGATAGTTTGAGGGCGGTCTCCATAGAATCGAAGAGGCGGGAGCGAACGCCATCCTTGATGACGACCCGGTCCACCACGACGTCGATATTATGCTTGTTATTCTTAGCTAGTTCAGGCACTTCGGTGACATCATAAATCTGACCATCCACTCGCACCCGGACAAAACCGTCCTTATTAATCTTCTCCAGGGTCTTCTGATGCTGGCCTTTTTGATTACGAATCAGAGGGGACAGAATTTGGATACGTGTACGCTCAGGTAGGTCTAAGACCTGGTTGACCATCTGCTCAACAGATTGACGTTGAATGGGAATATGGTGATGGGGACAGTAAGGTACCCCCACACGAGCATAGAGCAAACGCAGGTAGTCGTTAATTTCCGTTACGGTTCCGACCGTTGACCGCGGGTTGTGGCTGGTTGTCTTCTGGTCGATGGAAATGGCCGGGCTCAGGCCTTCGATAGAGTCCACATCTGGCTTATCCATTTGTCCTAGGAACTGGCGGGCATAGGCCGACAGGCTCTCCACATAGCGGCGTTGGCCCTCTGCATAGAGGGTGTCAAAGGCCAGGGAGCTCTTGCCTGACCCGGATAGACCCGTCACTACAACTAGCTGGTCACGAGGAATTTCTAGGTTAATATTTTTTAAGTTATGGGACCGTGCCCCTTTGATTACGATTTTATCTTTGGCCATTGTCTTTCTCCTCTGGTTGAATCTTACCTTACCCATTATAGCACACTTAGTCTCCTAGGTGCGAAAATTTGTTCGCAAAAAAAGCGCTCACCCTCAAGGGCTAGCGCACTGCTTGATAACAGAAACATTCTGGCTCGTGGTCATTGACCATGCCGATGGCTTGTAGATAGGAATAGACCGTCACACTGCCTAGGAATTTAAAGTCCCGCTTCTTGAGGTCTTTGGTTATGCGGTCGCTTAGTTCACTTCGGGTTGGCCGCTCCCCTGGGGGCGGAAAGACCACCTGGCCATCCGTAAAGTGCCAGATATAGGTGTCAAAGCTGCCCCATTCGGCCTGCACCTTGAGAAAGGCCTGGGCGTTGGCAATGGTCGCTCGAATCTTGCCCCGATGGCGGATAATGCCCGCGTCCTGGGCTAGGCGATCGACATCCTCTTCCTGATACTGGGCGATACGGTGATAGTCATAGCCTTCCAAGGCACGGGCAAAGTTATCCTCCTTGGATAGGACCAAGCGCCAGGACAAGCCCACATGGAAGGATTCTAGGACTAGCCATTTGAAGAGGTCCAAATCCTGATGCTGGGGCACGCCCCAAACCTGATCATGGTAGGCCTGATAATAATCCGGCATATTGGTGGCCCAGGCGCAACGTTTTTTACTTGCGTCCATGGCCCTTGCCTTTGGCTTGGTCATCCTGGTCTTGGTCATCTTCTAAGGCGCTTGGGTCAAAGGAGAATTGGTCGGTAGGATCGACGAATTCCTTCTCTTCTTCATCTAGGACTAAGCCTAATTTGGCCATGGCAGCCTCCAAGTCTTTATCATTTTTCAATAAGAAATCTTCATCTTTTAATGCCATAAATCTTCCTCCTTAATTATTCGGTCAGGTCGTGATAGGCCTGATAGACGCTTTGTTTTTTCAGTCCGTAAGTCTTGGCCACTTGTTTAATAGCTTGCATGGCATTGAGCCCTTCTTGAGCCATGAGGTCTTGGACCAAGGCCTTGAGATCCGTCTCTGCGGTCAGCTCAGGTCCCGTCTCGACCTTGCCCCCGCCAGCTACCAAGAGGACACATTCGCCCTTGATTTCCTGGTCAGCTAGGCCCATGAGCACTTGATGTACACTACCCCGAATATAGGTCTCATAACGCTTGGTCAGCTCCCGAGCTATGACCACGGCCCGGTCCGGCCCCAATTCCTGGCGAACGGCCTGCAAAGCCTGCTTGATTCGGTGGGGCGACTCGTAGAAAATGGCCGTTGCCTCCTGGCCTGCCACTAGGTCTAAGACAGCGACCTGGCCTTTCTTATCCCTTGGGAAGAAGCCGTAATAGGTGAAGGTCTGGCAGGATAAGCCCGAAGCAATCAAGGCCGTCAGGGCTGCATTGGCGCCCGGCAGAGCCACCACTGCTAGTCCCTGGCTAAGAGCGGCATCCACCAAGGGATGACCCGGGTCATTAATCAGAGGCATGCCGGCATCTGATACCAAGGCCAAATCCTGACCTTGCGCCAAACGTTCTAACAAGGGCTGGAGACGGTCGGCCTGGCTATGCTCATGGAAGCTCTGCATAGGCGTCTCAATCTCAAAATGGTTTAAGAGTTTAATGGTGTTGCGGGTATCTTCCGCCAGAATCAAATCCGCTTCCTTGAGGTGGCGAATGGCCCGGAAGGTCATGTCTTCTAAGTTACCGATAGGCGTTGGCACCAAGTAGAGGGTGCCCCCCGCCCGGGACTCAAAGCTCCGTTGTTCCATCTTGCACCTCCAAGGGAATAATTAAGGGTTGGCTGGCCGATAAGGACGTCAAGCCATGGCGGAAGAGATAGTCTTCTTTCTGGGCCCGGGTCAGTCGCTTAAATCGCGCCTCCGCCCGCATGGCCAGAGACCTACTAGGCCGCTCTTCAGCATAGAGCAGGCGAACCGGCCGGCGCTTGGCCTGTTGGGTATATTTGGCGCCCTTGCCAGCATTATGACTGGCAGTCCGCGCCTCTAAGTCCACCGTATAGCCGGTATAGAGAGTATGGTCTGCGCAGTAGAGCACATAGAAAAAATACTGTTTAGTCGCCATAATAAATTGCCTTCATTTCTGGGGTATATTGCTGATTAGGCCCATAAATGACAATCGGCGGCTCCACCTTCAAGCCTTGGCGTCCCCCTGCGTAAATGGCTTCGACCAGCACCACCTTGGCCACCTGGTCGGCCTTGCCATAGGCAAATTGCAGGCGATGAACACTGAAGCCCACCCCTAGCAAGGTCTCCATCAAGTCATCTAGGCGATCTGGCCGATAGACACAGAAGAGCTTGCCCCGGGTCTTGAGCTGGCGCTTGGCCTGGGCCACCCATTGCTCCAAGGTTAGATAGACCTCATGCCGGGCAATGGCATGGGAGGTCAGGTGGTGTTGGGTCTGTTTGTTAGTGACCGAGAAATAAGGGGGATTGCAAGTCACAACATCATAGAGGGGACGCGCCGCCTCCATGCTTTTGACATCCCCTTGGCGAAAAGTCAGCCGGTCCGTCAAATCATTGAGCTGGCAAGAGCGCTGGGCCATATCGACTAGGGCCTCTTGCAGTTCAATGGCATCTATGTGACCGGCTGTTTTGGCACTGAGTAGGAAGGGAATGACCCCTGTCCCACTACAGAGATCCAGAATTCTGGCCGTCTGGCGTCGTGGTACCTTGGCAAAATGGGCCAAGAGAATGGCATCGACTGAGAAGGCAAAGTAGTCTGGATTTTGAATAATCGACAAGTTCTCGCGAGCGAGATAGTCTAGGCGCTCGCCGGGCTTAAGTAAGTCAGTCGCGTCTGTCATAGGGACCTCCTAGTGGTTGTCTCGCTGGAAACTATCCAGGAGATTCTGACAGAAAATACACTCTTCCCCTGGCTCTCGCTTCATCCCATAGAAGGTATGGCAGATATGGATGCCTTCCTGGTAGAAGGTCTGCAGGCGCTCGCGCCCCGCCTGTTGCCGTTTGGCTGGCGCCACTTGACTGGTCTCCTCCTGATGCTTGTCTTCTTGCTCTGGAGGCAAATCCGTCAGGGGCGGGCTGGCTTCGCTGACGACCGATGCTAACTGGGCATTGGCCATGCGAAGACGGTTATTTTCATGGGAAAGTTCTGTTACCTGGTGCTTGAGTTGCGCCATGGTATCACTTAATTGGCTAAACTGACTGTCCATTAGGGCCAGAATCTGGGTCAAGTTTGACTCATCCATTAGCACAACATCCTTTCATTATCAATAAGAGTGAATTGGCTTGCTTAGCGCCCCGCCTTAAAGCGTAAGACGCACTGCTCTAAAGCCAAGTGGGGAGACACATTAGCCAAAATCCGCTGCTTAGCCTCTAGCAAGTGCTGATTAAGCCGCAGGAGGTCAGCCTGGCTAGGCAGGCCTTGTTTGGCCAATTCGGTCAAGAAATGCTCTTGGAAATCATAGGCTGCTGCCTTGGTTAAGAGCTGATGGGTCAGACGCAGGCAATAATCCGCCAGGTCCAAGCCACCCTGCTGGGTCAGGTCTCCTTTGAGTCGAGTCTGTAAAGCAACAAAGGCCATAGGGTCGCCCAGCACTAGCTGGCGATACCAGCCGTTCCAGGTCTTGATAGCCTGCTCAAACTGGGTCGCCTCATAGTCGCTCGTCCAGCGGGCCACCGTTTCCTCTCTGAAGCCCGCCAGAATCTGGGCGTGAACGGGCAAGACGCCGTGAGCCTCCCAGTCCGCTGCCTGGGCTTGGCGGTCTGGCACCTCCAGATGCAGGACTTGAACCCGTGACAAAATAGTCGGCAGGAGCAAGTTAGCACTTGGACTCCAGAGGAAGAGATAAACATTGTCCACCGGCTCCTCCAAGACGGTCAAGAGGGCATTGGCCGAAGAGGCATTGAGGCGCTCGGCCTGCTCAATAATAGCAAACTTACCACGCCCTTCTAGCGGGCTCTGCCCCAACCATTCCTTGAGCTCGCGGACCTGGTCGACCTTGAGGGTCTGGCCTTGAGCCTCTAAGTAATAGACATCTGCGTACTGATTATCGGCAATCCGTTGGCGGATGGTCGCTGGGTTGCCAGCACTATCCCTAGAGAAATAATCTTGGGCTAGGGCCGTCATGACGGCTCGCTTGCTAGTCATGTCCCCACCTGTCAGCAGGTAGGCATGGGCTAGGTGGCCTTCCTGAACCTGCTGGGCAAAATAAGCCTTGAGGGCTTCGACGCTATAGGTAGCCATGCCAGTCGCCGCCTAGAATTGGTGGAAGCTTTCGATTGGCAAGACGAAGACGGTTGCGCCCCCTACTTCAACTTTAACAGGTAGGTTAACAGCTGAGTCTAGCCCCATATCCAAGTGGAGCGGAGCGCTGACATATTGCTCACGCGCCTTAGAACATTGGTCAATAATTTTCAAGACTTCCTCAATCCGTTCTTCCTCAATCCCAATCATAAAGGTGGTATTACCGGCCCGTAAGAAACTACCGGTGGTAGATAACTTGGTGGCACGGACATTGGCATCATAGAAAGCGCGACTCAATTCGTTTTGGTCTTGATCTTGAACAATGGCAATAATTAATTTCATCATGATACTCCTTCTCCTCTCTGTCTCTAGAGGGCATGTTGATGTAGAACGTCAATACAAGCAGCCACGACCTGGTCTAGTGGCGCTTGGCCGTCAATGACCTTAATGCGCTCTGGCGAGGCTTGGGCCAAATCTAGAAAGGCCTGGCGGACCCGGTTATGGAAGTCCAGGGATTCTTGGTCTAGGCGATCATACTGGCGCTGACCGCGGGCCTGATGAATGCGGGCTAGGCCCACCTCAGCTGGCACATCGATTAAGAGGGTCAGAGCCGGCAGTTGGTCTTCTACCGCAAATTGGTTAATGGACCAGATTAGATCCACTGGAATGTCGCGAGCCATACCTTGGTAAGCCAAGGACGAATCCACGAAGCGGTCGCAGAGGACGATTTTGCCTTGACGCAAGGCCGGTAGAATCACTTCGACCAAGTGTTGGCGACGGGCTGCCGCAAACAAGAGGGCCTCTGTCCGTGGGTCCATGGCAGTGTGATCCACATCTAGAATGACCCGTCTAATCTCTTCCGCAATGGGCACGCCCCCCGGCTCACGAGTGGTCAGGACTTGATGGCCCTGGCCCTCTAAATAGGCGGTCAACTCCGCAATCACACTGCTCTTGCCGGCCCCATCAGGACCTTCAAGGGTTATAAACTTTCCTGGAAACATGCCTTCTCCTCACTTTGTCTTTCCACTATAATTCACGTCGCCCTTCAATGGCCCGGAAGAGGGTCATCTCATCGGCGTATTCAATGTCACTGCCTACCGCCAAACCATGAGCTAGGCGGGTTACCTTAATGCCAGCTGGTTTAAGCAAGCGGGCCAAGTACATGGCAGTCGCTTCCCCTTCAGCCGTGGCATTGGTGGCCACAATGACTTCTTCAATCTCCGTCTCCTGCAAACGACGCAGGAGCGAGGGAATATTCAAATCTTCTGGCCCCGTTCCTTCCATGGGTGATAAGACCCCGTGAAGGACATGGTAGAGGCCATGATATTCATGCATTCGCTCCATGGACATGACATCCCGGGCATCTTCTACCACTAGGACCGTCTTACTGTCACGACTTTGATCGGAACAGATGACGCAGAGCTCGCTGTCCGTGATATTGCCGCAAGTCGGGCAGAAGCGCAAGTCACGTTTGACTTGAATCAAGGCTTGGGCGAACTCGGTCACGTCGGATTCTTTCATGTCAAGGACATAGAAGGCCAACCGAGCCGCTGTCTTGGCTCCAATACCCGGTAATTTGGTAAAACTATTGATTAACTTCGCGATAGGTGCAGGGTATTGCACTGGGTGGCCACCTCCTTTGATGGTTTATAGGCTAGAAGGGTAGGTTCATGCCTTGGGTGTACTTACCCAGGCGAGATTCCGTTGCTTGGTCTACTTGCTTCAAAGCATCGTTAACTGTTGCAATCACTAGATCTTGTAACATCTCGATATCATCTGGATCTACCAAGTCTGGCGCTAGGTCCAATTCTACCAATTCCTTCTTGCCGTTGACTTTAACCGTTACTAGTTGGTTAAGGTCTTGGGCTTGGAAGATAGTAGCTTCAATGGCCGCTTGCTCCTTGGTCATTTCCTTTTGCATTTTTTGGATTTTTTGCATCATGCCTTGCATGTTGCCCATATTTCCCATTCCACGCATATTTATATCTCCTTTAATGCTTGCTTTATTTTTCGTAATCGATGTCGACCACATCTTGACCAAAGAGGGCCAAGGCTTGGCTGACAACAGGTGGGAGGCTGTCCTGATCTGGTGCCTGTGCGAAGACAGGGTCAACCGTCGGCAAATCCTCCTGGTCCGCTAGTGGCTGAGCGGGCTCTGGCGCTTCCATTGGCAGGCCAAACAAATCGGTGCCTGGCTCACTTGCCTCTGGCGCCTCTGGCAAGTCCTTCATGACTTGCTCTAGGCTTTGGAAGTCGTCTGACTGTGGCTTGGCTTGTTCAGCTTCTATAGACTCTGATTCAGGGGCTAGCCTAATAGGTTCTGCCACGGCACCAATTTTGATTGGGCCGCCCGCTTGGTCATAGAGGACCTTATAGGTCTGGCGCACCTGACTCCATTCACTCTGTAAGACAAAGGCCAAGGCGACTGGCCGGTCAAAGTGGCGGGCCAGTTGGCGACTTAGTTCTTGGACCAAGTCCGCATCTTGTTGGACCCGACCACAGAAATCCTGGCTCTTGAAGGATAAGAGAATGCGTTCAGGACCTGCTGCCTGTACCTCTGCTCCCGTCAAGCGCACGCGGTCTTGTGGTGGCAAGGATTCTAGCCAAGCAGCCCAGCCACTTTTGAGCTGGCTGACATCTTGACGTGTGGCCTCATTGAGGACGGCATAGACGGCATCCGTGTCCAAACGATAGGCTTGACGCTGTCCAGCAGGACGCTCGCGCGGTACCCGTGGTTGGTCATCCACTGCTGGCGCTTGCAGGCTAGGAGCTGCTACTTGAGCAGGTGCGCCTGCCCGCAACTGGGCTTCCAGTTGGCTGACCTTGGCCTCTAGGGCTTGCACCTGACGCACAAGGTCGGCTAGGGCACCCGACTCAGGACCAGCAGCTACCGGCTGATTGGCGACCTCTTGGGCCAATTCAATAGTGGCTACTTCTACGAAGAGGTCGGCTTGCGTAGCAAAACGCATTTGGTTTAAGGCCTGATTAAGTCTTTCAATCAGACTGTAATAGAAGCGGTTGTCCCCAGCTTGACGCAAAGGCTTGAGCTCTGCTTGGGTCAAGAGGGTGAAGTTGTCTTTGGAATTCAAGGTCAACAAGAGGTCCCGGCAGAAGAGGATTAACTCTTCCACGAAGCGATTGGCCTGCTTGCCTTCTTGAAGACTGGCCTGCAAAATACTCAAGGCCTTAGGCCCATCGTGGGCTTGCAGGGCAGTCAGATAATCGATATAGACCAGCTGAGACAAGGACCCTGTCACTTCCAAGGCCGATTGAACAGTCACCGCTGAACGGTTATAGGATAGGGCTTGGTCCAGCAAACTCAGGCTATCCCGCATCCCACCATTGGCTGCCCGCGCAATCACTGCCAGGGCTTCGGCTTCAAAGTCAATCCCATCTTGTTCCAGAATATACTGCATGCGGCCGACTAAATCAGCCTGACTAATCCGCCCAAAGTCGAAGCGTTGAGTCCGCGAGATAATAGTGGCGGGAATCTTATGCGGTTCCGTTGTCGCTAGGATGAAAAGAACCTGAGCCGGTGGCTCTTCCAGGGTTTTGAGCAGAGCATTAAAGGCTCCGGTGGTCAGCATATGGACCTCGTCGATGATATAGACCTTGTAGGTCGCTTGACTCGGCGCATAGCGCACCTTATCCCTTAGGTCGCGGATTTCCTCGACCCCGTTGTTGGAAGCCGCGTCAATTTCAATGACGTCGCTCAATTGGCCAGCTGTAATGGCCTGGCAAAGTTCACACTGGTTGCAGGGATTGCCATCCGTCTGATGTGGGCAGTTGACCGCCTTGGCCAGAATTTTGGCTGCAGAGGTCTTCCCTGTTCCCCGTGGCCCGGTGAACAAATAGGCGTGACTTAATTGCTGGTTCTTGACCGCATTTTTTAGGGTTTCGGCAATTAGGGGTTGCCCCACTAACTCGTCAAAACTTTGGGGCCGCCAGACCCGATATAAGGCTTGATAACTCATTGTCCACCCTCCTTTTTGGGCACAGATATTTCCCATCTATTATAGCATAAGTAGCCCTTGATTCGCTAGGCATGGCCCTGGAAAATCAAGGCGACTTGCTTAAATCTGCCTAGCACTAAAACTCCTTCCCCTATTTATCTATTCTATAGATAAATAGGGTTGAAGTTAACAAATCTACGGTTATTTTTCTTAACATATTTTCAAATCTAGCTCTTTATGGGTCCCTTACCCAGAGATAGCTTCTTCGATTCTGGCAAACAAAAAAGCTGGGATTTTCATCCCAGCCATAGGTTCTAGAGCCATTCATTATACCGTTTAATATAAGCCGATTTCACTACTGTCACCAAGGCCATGTAGGCTACAATAATCAGTAGTAGGGCTAAAAAGTACGGCGCATTCAGTGGTGCCAACTTAAGTGCTCCAGCTAATGGCGTATAAGGTAAGATGGTTACGGCGAAAACTGCGAAAAGTGAGGTTACCACTAAGGAGAAAGCTGGTAGAGACTGCACAAAAGGCAATTTTGGTGAGCGCAACATATAGATAACCATAGTTTGTGACCACATGGACTGGATGAACCAACCTGTTTGGAATACCATGAGGAAGTAGGCTGGATTAACCGACTCAAAATAGCTTGTTCCCGTAATCATGGGCCCAATCAGGAAGAACATCACCATAAAGGTAATGATATCAAAGAGAGAAGAAGTTGGCCCCATCCACGCCATAAAGCGTGTAATGGATTTTGCTGACCATGCCCGTGGCTCCCTGAGAAATTCAGGATCTACATTGTCAAAAGGTAAGGCAATACAAGATAAGTCATAGACCAGATTGAGTACAATCAGATGCACAGGTGCCATCGGTAAGAATGGCAGGAATACAGACGCAAACAAGAGAGAGAAGATATTACCAAAGTTGGAGCTGACCGTCATCTTGATATATTTGGTCATGTTGGCATAGACCTTACGCCCTTCAATCAAGCCCTTCTCTAAGACTAAGAGGTCCTTGTCTAATAGGATAACATCGGCCACTTCCTTGGCAATATCAACCGCTGTATCTACTGAAATACCCACATCTGACACACGTAAAGATGGCGCATCATTAATGCCATCCCCCATATAACCGACCTTGTGGCCCTTAGCTTTGAGCAAGCGGATAATGCGGGCCTTTTGGTCCGGTGATAGTTTCGCGAAGATTGTAATATCTTCGACAAGTTCACCCAATACCTCATCGGTCATCGTGTCAATTTCTGTCCCTAGCAGAATATGATTAACATCTAGTCCAACCTTTTCACAGACTGTCCGGGCAACCTTCTCGTTGTCCCCAGTCAGAATCTTAGTTGCCACGCCATGCTCGCGTAAAGCTTGGATAGCTGGAGCTGCCGAAGGCTTAGGTGGGTCTAGGAAGGCTAGGTAACCCATAAGAATCATGTCCGATTCATCTTCAACTGTGAAGGCATGGTCAGGATTGTCATAATTCTTGTAGCAGACCCCTAGAACACGTAACCCTTGGTCATTAAGATCACTCACGGCTTGTAGGACATTAGCACGAATCTCATCCGTCAGCGCTATAATCTGACCTTCATCTTGGACATAATTGGAAATTGACAGCATCTCTTCTAAGGCACCTTTGGTCACCATGCGGACTTGGCTTCCTTCTTGAACAATGACACTCATGCGACGACGTTCAAAGTCAAAGGGAAGTTCGTCAATTTTTTTGTAACGACTGGCTAGGTCCCGTAGGTCCTCGTGTTCGACGGCTTCTTTCTCTGTTCGCCCAATAATGGCCCGATCCAGAAGATTCTTAAGCCCTGTCTGGAAGTAGGAATTAAGATAGGCAACCTTAAGAACACCTAGGTCTAACTGCGCACGAATGTCCAAGGGATACTCTAGGATAATTTCGTCCTGAGTTAGTGTACCGGTCTTGTCTGTACAGAGAATGTCAATGGCGCCTAAATCCTGAATGGCGTTCAACTTCTTAATCACGACTTTTTCTTTGGCCATGATGACGGAGCCTTTGGCTAGACTGGCCGTGATAATCATCGGGAGCATCTCGGGTGTCAACCCAACCGCTACACTTAGGGCAAAGACCCCTGCCTCTAGCCAGTCTGAATCGGTCAGCCCATTAATAACGAAGACCACCGGTACTAAGACTAGCATCAGGCGTATGAGCAACCAAGAGATGCTGTTCATCTCCTTCTCAAAAGAAGTCGGCTCGTCATAGGTGTTCAGCGTCTTCTCAATCCGCCCAATCAAGGTATGGTTCCCAGTCACCAAGACTAAGGCAGTAGCACTACCGCTCACTACGTTGGAGCCCATAAAGACGAGTTGCTCCGCCTCTAATGGACTCTTGTTAGCTTGGCTATCACCGGGTAGGGGGTAAGCCTTCTTTTCGACGGAATCACTTTCACCTGTCAAGCTAGATTGTTGGGCGAAAAAGTCGCGTGATTCTAATAGTAGGACGTCTGCCGGTAGCATGTCACCGGCACTTAATTTAACCAGGTCCCCTACAACCAGTTCATCAATCGGCACCTCACTCTCTTGCCCATCTCGGATGACAGTAGCAGTGTTAACAATCAAGCTGGATAAATTGCTAGCAGCTTGGTCACTCTTGAGCTCTTGGAAGAAGCGAATGGCACCCGATACTATGACTAAAATAATAATGATAATAGGGGTAGTCGGATCTTGCTCACCAGGTTCGGCTAAAATGACATTGGTCACTAGGGAGACTAGGGCAATAATCAGAAGAATGACGGTAAAGGGGTTAATAATGGATTCATAAATTTTTTGCCAGAGAGTAGCCTGGTTGGCTTTGGTAATGACATTCTCGCCATAAGTTTCACGATTGGCTTCAACTTGCTCTGGACTCAAGCCACGGGGAGAGCTCCCTACTTGGGTCAGGAGTTCAGCCGTAGGTTGCATCATCGCTAATTCTAAACGTTCTTTTGCTGTTAACATGGGTTCACCTCTCTAATTTATAGGTTACCCGAATAGCCAAACCAGGGCGTGTTCAGCGCCTAGGTTTCGATATTCAGGTTTTGGCCTCAGTATTGGTTCACTATCGGCATTTGGCATACTGAACACTCCTTTCTTAGTGGAATTTTGCGCAGTAGGCACCAAAAAAGACTTTACCTCGTGATGGCTTAGACCATGACAAGATAAAGTCGTCTCACTTTCTCATTCATCGTCCAAGCTTTAACATCATAGGGCGATGAAATGACGTTAGTCGCCGCCTTCTCGACAGCAACTGCTAACCAACGCGAAGTGTCTCCACTTCTTTGCGGTAGTCATCCGTATCCCTATGGTAGTCTCACCTACCGAATTGCAACTTTAGTATAGCGCCAATATTTGGCTCTGTCAATCAAAAAAATGCCTCCAAATAGGAGGCAGATTGGCCCTAATGGCCACGATGTTTTTCTCGACGTTTGGCCTGCTTAAGGGCAAATTGGCGCGCTTGGTGCTCGCGTTTATTGGCGCTTTTTTGGCGCTTGCCCTTTTGCTGTCGGGTCTCTTGCTGGGCCTTCAAAGCAAGCTGGGCCTTTGTACTGGCTACTGGCGCCTCTATTAAGGCGCGTTTGGCTTGGCGCAAAAGACGTTTTGGATTGAGCCTTTTGTGCGGGTTTAGCTTTGCTTGGTCCACCGCCGGACTCCAAGTCAAGTCTTGCCAGATACGGGGTAGATTGGCCAAGAGCTGAGGATTAGTCGGTTCTTGGCCAAAGGTATATGTCGCCACCCACATGCGCTTGGCCTCGCGCCATTCCAAGCGTCCTAGCCAAAAACTCCCGTCGAAATATACTGTGAGACAGATGCTTTCCGTCATAACAGTCCCCCCTTTTTTGAATTCAAATGAAGGGACAACCCAGGAGGGGCAGGTTACTGCTAGCCAAAGCTAGGACCGGACTACCAACCGATTCATGTGTTTTTATCATTCTACCTTTAGTATACACCGCGCTATAAGAAAAAACCATTATATCATATATGATATAATGGGCAGTTTTATATAGTATTCGATAAATAAAAAAATAAGCACATGGCTTTGTCACTTATAGCTGCTACCTTCCGGTCCTGACTCGATTCATGACGCCGCCATTGCCTACTCTTATTCTAGCAAAAGCTGACTCAAAATGCAAGATGGACAAACTAAAGCTTAATCGCAACTTCTTGACTGGCACGGGCTATGAACTGCTAGTCACTTGGCTCCTTTCCCTATACCCTAATCCAACAAACAAAAAAACAGAGCACCATACAGGACGGTACTCTGGGCTTTGCTAGAATATTCTAGCCTTATCATAAGCGGAAAACGGGATTCGAACCCGCGACCCCCACCTTGGCAAGGTGATGTTCTACCTCTGAACTATTTCCGCGTGGTGCCGGCTAAAGGACTTGAACCCTCGACCCTCTGATTACAAATCAGATGCTCTACCAACTGAGCTAAGCCGGCTATGAGTGATACAGGGCTCGAACCTGTGACCCTCTGATTAAAAGTCAGATGCTCTACCAACTGAGCTAATGACTCTTGTAACGACTCATATATCATAGCTTAGATTTACTTTTTAGTCAAGTCATAGCCTAAATTTTTTCAGATTTTTTGCTGACTTTTAGTGTTTCATTCCATTTTCAGTCTATATAGTATATAAGGAGGTGCTCTATATGCTATTTATCTTAGCCTTTTGTTTGGGGGCTTGCCTAGGTTCTTTCGTGCCATGTTTGGCCCACCAACTGGTTTTTGACCATTTTGATTGGCGGGCTCGTTCCTCTTGCGATTATTGCCATCATCCTCTCTCCTGGAAAGAGCTCATCCCCCTGATTTCCCAAGCCCGCCTCCATTCCCGTTGCCCTTACTGTCACCAAGTCATCTCCTCGATTTACTGGCAAAGCGAGTTGGTGGGAGGCAGCTTAGCTATGGGCGTCGTCTTGATGGCATCTTATCAGGCCTGGTCTCCTACTCGAATCTGCTTATATAGTATCTTACTCGTCTTGCTTGCTGTGATGGCTGCTTGCGATCTCTGGGCTTACTGGGTGCCGGATATCTTACAACTTGCTTGCCTGCCCTTCAGTTTCTTTCTTGCCTTTTACCAAACTTGGGATGGATGGAAGATGCTAGTGATTGTCCTTGCCTTGGGCTTTCTCGTCTTACTCCAAATTTTGCATCCCCATTGGCTTGGCGGAGCTGATATCAAATTACTGGGTCTGCTCTGGCTGGCTCTTCCACTCAGGGCGCTAGCTTGGCTCTTGGGACTGGCAGCCGGGCTTGGTCTTTTGATGGTTGGCAGTCGGCCTAGGCGTTGGCACCAACCTATTCCCTTTGTCCCAGCCATTGCCCTCGCCTACTATCTAGTCTTAGCCATTTTACCCTGGCTCACATAAAAAAACCAAGCTGTACTGAAGACAGCTTGGTTAGATGAGTCTTAACGTTGTTGATAGAGACTACGAGCGATAAAGGCCACATAGTGCAAGGTTCCTACCTCGTTGTGATGGACACCATCCGACACATACCATTCCGGATGTCCCACTTGATAGGCTTGCCAATCAATTACATGGGCATTTGGATAGCGACGGGCAGTGTCTTTAATATAGCTATTCACTTCCGTGTCCTCACCATCGGCATTATGGACCGTTACGAAATAGACTTCTCTACCCTGTAAAATCGCCATAAGCTGATCCATGGAATCAGTATCTAAGCCCCCGTTAACTCCAAGTTGGATGACCACTTTAGGTTTAACGAGACCTGACCAGACACGGTCCTGTAGAATTTCTTGCGCTCCGTTATAGACTGACAGGCTGACCTTGCCGTAGGTATTGCCTTGCCAGAAGATATCAGAGAAAGTCGATGAGTTAAGCAAGGCCACCGAGTCACCAAAGAGCGATACTTCTTGAGTGGTCGCATAGATGACTTCAACTGGTGACAGCATAGCCACAAGCTCCGGATTAAGGGCGGCGGCTTGCTCTAAGACTTCCTTGTTCTCCTCAAAAAAGGCTTGCATTTCGGCATTAACCTGACTGGCTTTAATGGCCTTATCAAGGATGGTTTGGTGAGACTGTGGCGTTACATAGTCGGTTTTAAAGGTCGTGTCCACTGCCTTGAGATCGGTCTGTAGGGCATCCATAGCTTCAGTCCCAGGATAAACGGCTTTTTGAACATGGGTCTTGTTAGTAAAGGCCAAGTACTCCAATTCAAACAAGGCAAAGCGTTGGTAGTCAGCTGCTAGCAAGAGGCCGACTACTAAAACAATGGCTCCCACTAGCCCTAGGCTAGCCTTACGCCAGTCTGGCCAGCGCCAGGCGCCTTGTCTCAAACGCGTCCAGGCGGTCTTAATATGACGACCCCAAGTCCAGACAGGCTGAGGGGCACGGCCTTCAACTAGCCAGTAGAAGATTTCGCTAGCTAGTAGGATAACCACTAGCACTAAGACGGCTGTCCAAGCCGTATGAGGCAGTGCCTTGAGCAGGCCGGTCAAGAGCGGATAGTACCAGAGGTAGAAGGAATAGGAGCGACGACCAAAATGGGTCAAAAAGCCCCAATCAAAGACTAAACGCCCTAGGGTTGCCCCCCCCACTAAGGCCAGCACTAGTAACATGGTCAGGATGTTGAAGGCTGGCAACCAGAGATAGTAGGTAATGCCTGACTGATCTGATGCAGTAAAACTTAGGACTAGCATGAGAGCGATTGACACTAAGGCCAGAATATTGAGCATGACCTGCTTGCGCTGATAGCGATAGCAGGCGTTGAGGAAAATTGGCAATAAGTAAGCCAGGGCAATCCCACCCGCTACACTAGCAAAGCGGGTCACCAAACCATAATAAACCAGAGAGGGGTCCCCTGATGGTTGGTAGAGATAGAAGGTCAATGTGTGGCTGAGACTCATCAGAGCCAGCCAAAAGGCTGCCTTATAGTAGGCCGAAAAGTAGGCTTTCTGGGTCACCCAGATACCAGCCACTCCGACTAGGAAAGACTGGACATAAAGCGAATTATACCAGAGGTGGGTAAACGGCGAGGTCCCAGCCATCTGAATAAAGTAGGAGCGGCCGGCGCTAATCTGGAAGTAATTATTGAAGAAGAAGAGACTAGATAGAATGTCGCTTCGGTCATAACTCAGCTCCCGTCGATCAAAGGCCAGCAGATAGGCCAATAGGATTAAGATAAAGACCAAGAGCGGCCACCAAAGCCGCTGGACTGTTTTTAAGACATAGTTTCTTAGGGCATGTGGCCGATTGCCTTCTTGAATTTTCTCCATGCTTCGCGCAAGGAAGAAGCCCCCTAGGACAAAGAAACTATTGACCCAGAGAAAGCCACCGCTGGTCACGCTCGGAAAGAGGTGATAGCTAATGACCATCAGAATAGCCAAACCCTTTATGCCATTCAGGCCTCGTATATGTTGTCCTTTCATCTTGCCACCTACTTGTACTTGTTATTTTATTATTATAAGGGAAATCTTAGCCCTATACCGTAACAATCAGGTTACGTTCTCTGGGCTTTCCGGCAACAAACGAACTCGTGTCTCCATGCCCTATCAGCAAAAAAGAGACTGGAATCGAAATCCCAGTCCCTGCATGATACTTACTGGTCTTAGGCTTTGCCTGTTGAACCAAACATGTCCATGATTTCTTTAGTTGTCTTCACAATGGCTTCTTTACCAGGTGCGATGACTTTACGTGGGTCATAGACTTCTGAGTCAGCTGCTAATTTAGCACGAACAGCTGCTGTCCATTGTTGTTGCAATTCAGTGTTCACGTTGATTTTAGCGTGACCACGTTCGATTGCTTTCTTGATTTGGAATTCTGGAATCCCTGAACCACCGTGGAGTACAAGTGGAGCACCAGTTGCTTCAGAAATAGCAAGCATTTCGTCGAAACCTAATACAGGTTCGCCTGCGTAAGTCCCGTGAACTGAACCTAAAGCAGCTGCTAAAGCGTCGATTTGACCTTCAGAAACCATGCGTTTGCATTCTTCTAAGTCAGCGTATTTGATCCCGCCTGTTACGCCATCTTCAGTACCACCAACGGTCCCAACTTCTGCTTCTACAGAAACATTCTTAGGATGAGCATAAGCCACTACTTCTTTGGTTAAAGCGATGTTTTCATCGATTGGGTAGTGAGAGTGGTCGAACATTACGGAAGAGAAACCTGCGTCGATGTATTGTTTACATACATCAACAGATGAACCATGGTCTAAGTGCAAAGCAACTGGTACTTTTACATCCATTGCTTCCAACAAACCATTTACCATGCCGACAACAGCAACAGGGCCACCCATGTACTTACCAGCACCTTCAGAAACCCCTAAGATAATTGGTGAATTGTTTTCTACAGCAGCTTGTAATACCGCTTGGGTCCATTCTAAGTTGTTGATGTTGAATTGACCAACAGCGTAATGACCTTCTTTTGCTTTCTTCAACATTTCCGTCATACTTACTAAACGACTCATGTTTATGCCTCCTTGAATTGGATTATTTTATGTTTTTATTATACTCCATTTTCACTGCCTTGGCTAGTCTTTCCCTCTAGCTCTGGCCAGAAACTGCGCCATAGCGCTTTCTTCACAAGTTCGCCTCTTGTCTAGTCAGGCACCGCGCATCTTCAGACAAAAACCGCACAAGCCCTGAAAACTTGTGCGGTCCTTGATTATGCTTGATGAGCTTGGCAGGCTGCCACAAAACCATCAAAAATAGCTTGTGGCCGGTTAGGACGAGAAATAAATTCCGGATGGAATTGCGCTGCAATAAAGAATGGATGGTCTTTAATTTCGACAATTTCCACCAAACGTCCATCTGGGCTCAGGCCTGAGAAGGTCAAACCTGCTGCTGCTAAACGCTCACGGTAGGCATTATTAAACTCATAACGGTGGCGGTGGCGTTCTTGAACCAAGTCTTGGCCATAAAGCTGATGAGCCAAGCTTCCTTCCACCAAACGGCAAGGGTAGAGACCCAAACGCAGTGTGCCGCCCAAGTCGCCTTCTACCTCTTGGTCAGGCAAGAGATCGATAATTTTGTGAGGGCAAGCTGGATTTTCTTCACCTGTATCCGCATCATGGATGCCTACCACATTGCGGGCGAACTCGATGCAGGCCAATTGCATACCCAAGCAAATCCCAAAGAATGGTAACTTGTGTTCGCGAGCATAGCGAATGGCTGCGATTTTCCCAATTAGGCCTCGGCTACCGAAGCCACCTGGTACTAAGACACCATCGACATCAGCCAAGTAGTCAGCGACATTCTGATCATCCACTTCTTCGGCATCAATCCAACGAATGTCAATCTCAGTATCGTGTGCATAACCTGCATGCTTGAGTGCTTCCACAATGGATAGGTAAGCATCTGGCAAGGACACATATTTACCAACTAGACCGACCCTGACCTTGCCCTTAAGATTAAGCACCTTGTTTTCTAGCGCCCGCCACTCGGTCATATCTGCTTCCGGACGTTGGATACCAAAGTGGTCCAGCACCAAATCATCCATGCCTTGAGCTTGGAGGTTGAGCGGAATCGTATAAAGGGTCTCGACGTCGCGAGACTCAATTACAGCATTAGGTTTAACGTCACAGAAGAGGGCTAGCTTGTCCTTAATACCACTTGGTAACTCCTCTTCAGTACGGACTACCAAGATATTAGGCTGAATCCCCAAGCTACGCAGTTCCTTGACACTGTGTTGAGTTGGCTTGGTCTTGAGCTCGCCTGCTGCCTTGAGGTAAGGAATGAGGGTAGTGTGAATATAAAGTACATTGTTGGCGCCCATGTCGGCCTTCATTTGACGTAAGGCTTCGAGGAATGGTAGGGACTCAATATCCCCTACTGTCCCCCCTACTTCCGTGATGACAATATCGGCATCGGTTAATTCACCAGCACGACGGATTTTATCCTTGATTTCGTTAGTGATGTGCGGAATCACCTGAACCGTTGCCCCGAGATAGTCACCCCGACGTTCTTTCTTGAGCACTTCGGAATAGACCTTACCAGTAGTGACATTGGAATATTGGTTCAAGTTAATGTCAATGAAACGTTCATAGTGACCTAAGTCCAAGTCTGTCTCAGTCCCGTCATCGGTGACAAAGACTTCCCCGTGCTGGTAAGGGCTCATGGTGCCAGGGTCCACATTGATATAAGGATCGAATTTTTGGATAGCTACTTTGAGACCACGATTCTTGAGCAGACGGCCTAAGGAAGCCGCTACAATCCCTTTACCAATTGAGGAAACTACTCCACCCGTTACAAAAATATACTTTGTCATGTCACTACTCCTTTTCCTTGCTTATTTAATAAATGAAAATCGCTCCCCGTTCTAGGAACAGGGAGCGCTCACTCGGTCAGTTGCCCCTAAAAAGCTTTAGGGGGCCCACATAAAATATTACGCTAAAGCTCTGACCGCGTCAAGTTTATTCTTCTTCGTCAAGTAATTCTTCTTCGTATTCTTCGTCTTCTGACTCGAAGTCTTCGGCTTCATCATCTTCAGCCTCGAAGGAAGCATCACCGTCTAAGTCTAAGTCATCGTCGCCGAAATCAGAGAGGTCAGAAGCGTATTCGCCCAGCTCTTGATTTTCGTCGTCATCTAAACCAACGGCGTCGTCTTCAATGAGGGTTAGACCACGAGTATCGTCGTCATCCTCATCATCCTCATCTACATCACCGTAATCGTCTAAATCAGTATCGTAGATATCATCTGCATCTTCTGGATCATCATCGTTGTAGTCGATCATGTCGTCTCCTTCAGAGAAGGCATTGTATTTACGTTTCTTACGACGGCTAACTGGACGATCATCTTCAGCTTCAGCGCTAGAGATAATTTCTTCATCGATTGCATCGATTGGGTACCAGCCACGCAAGCCCCAACGATTCTCCCCTAAGGAGATAAAACGGCCATCGATATTTAAGTCGGTGTAGAAGCGGACCATACGGCTTTCTAGCTCTAACTCTGATAATTCCAAGTAGTTTTGGATTTCAATCAGTAATTCCGTAAAGTCTACCACATCACCTTTTTGTTCTAAAATTGCGTGAGCAACTTCAATCATGGATAAATCTTTGCGGTCTTGTCCTTCAAATTGTTTCAAAATCATGGTTTGACACACCCTCCCTAGTATACTCTTATATATTACCTATTTAAGCGACATAAATCAATCGAAAACGATAGTTTCCTAGCAATTCTTGGTCATTTTTTAATTGATAGTCAACGGTCAAGGCATAGCGGATTTTTCCTGCTTGATCCGCCGGCTCAAAATGCCAGTGCAAATGCTGAGTATGGACACTCAAAGGCCAACTGCCCTGAGGGGTCTGGTAGCTGGTCATGGTTTCTTGGTCTGGCACAAAGAGTAGCACCCCCTGGGCCTGACTGACTTGAATCTGGGTGCTTCCATCTGCTTGGGGTAGCCATTTGACTTCAACAGGTTCCTGATTGAGATTTTGATAGGTCAGCTTGGTAAAAGATTCTAGCTCTAAGAGGACTGCCTGGGTCTTGTGGTCATAACGTTCTACCTGCTGGCTATCTGGATAAATAATTTGTTGTTCGACCTGAAGGTCAATGCTTACACGTCTCATGAAGGTCCTTTCTGGCCATTTGTTCACTTTCTGTCACAAGATGGGCCTCTCGAATGGTTCTATATAGTCATTATACCGCAAATCGTGCTATAATAACACCATAGCAATCGCTCTCATCTGCATTTAGGAGCGCAACTTTGATAAGAAAGGGGGAGGGCAGAATGGCATTGCCGCAATTTCCGTATTTATCACAGCATGAATGGCGTTACTTCGACGATGCTAGCCATGTTCCGGCGCTAGCGGCAAGCGATAGTTTGGCCTATCAGGACAGCTTCATTCGTTGGCTCCCTCATTTACAAGGGGACCAGCCTCAAGGCCTCGTTCACTTCTATTCCATTGATCGGCCCACTGTCCTCCTAGGCGCCAAAGATAGCCGTCTGCCTAACTTAGCGGCTGGTTTGGCCTACCTAGAAGAGCAAGGCTTCGACTATGCCCTCCGGCCCCATGGTGGTTTGGGCGTGGTCTGTGATCCAGGCATCCTGAATATTGGTCTGGCCAGTGATCTGACCCACTTCCCTCTATCCATTGATGCCGCCTATGAACAGATGGTGGCCCTGATTGGACTGTCCCTGATGTCTTATGGCCTTGAGCTTGAAGCCTATGAAATCGCCCAATCCTACTGCCCTGGTACCTATGACTTGGTCGTGGGGGGCCAGAAAATCGGGGGCATTGCCCAACGTCGCTTTAAGACCGGTCTGACAACTGCGGCTTATATCAGTGTAGCGGGCGACCAAGCGGCTCGCGCCCAACTCATGGCGGGCTTTTACCAGGCAGCTGGGGCGGACGACAGCTATCCCAAGGTAGACCCAGCGGTCATGACGACCCTGGCTCATGCTTGTGGCCGACCACTTGACCGCCAGACCTACCAAGAAGAGCTGATCCAGCTGATTAGCCACTATCAAAAACTAGTCCCAGGCGACTATCAAGACCCTGCCCTAGTTCCTATCTTTACCAAAATGCGCCAAGTATCCTTGGCCCGCACCCAATCACTAAAACCAGAAGTCAATAGCAAGCCAGATAGCTAAGGAGGTTATGCCATGTTTAACTTTGATGGGGCCGTTGCGGCCCAAAAACTCAGCCGTGAGAAGGTCTTCCGCGACCCGGTACATGGCTATATCCATATCCAAGACCAGATTATCTTAGATCTGATTAACACGCGAGAATTCCAACGCCTGCGCCGTATTAAGCAATTGGGCGGTTCCGTCTACACCTTCCACGGGGCCGAACATTCTCGCTTCGGTCATTCTCTAGGCGTCTATGAAATCACACGTCTCATAGTCGACAAATTCGAGCGCCAATACCTGTCCCAAACGCCGGGTGACGGCCTATGGCAGGCCTCTGAGCGCTTGGTCGCCCTCTGCGCTGCCTTACTCCATGATATTGGCCACGGTCCCTTCTCCCATGCCTTTGAAGGGATCTTCCATACCAACCACGAGGAGATTACTCAACGCATTATCACCTCGCCTGAAACTGAAATTCATCAGGTCCTGTTACAACTTGGCCCAGAATTCCCAGCTAAGGTCGCCAGTGTCATTAATAAGACCTACCCTAACCAACAGGTGGTCCAACTGATTAGTAGTCAGATTGATGCCGACCGCATGGACTATCTGCTTCGCGATGCCTACTATGCTGGCGTCTCTTACGGTACTTTCGATTTGACGCGGATTTTGCGGGTGATTCGCCCCTTCAAAAACGGCATTGTCTTCGACTTTTCGGGTATGCACGCCATCGAAGACTATATCGTCAGTCGCTATCAAATGTATATGCAGGTCTACTTCCACTCCGTCTCCCGCGGCATGGAAATGGTCCTCCACAGCCTACTGACCCGCGCTAAGACCTGTTATCTGGAAAAAGCGGACCAGATGAAGACCCAAATCAGCTTCCTAGAGCCCTTCCTACGAGGGGACTGGCTCCTATCTGATTACTTGCGGTTGGACGACCACATCCTCAGCAGCTACTTCAACCACTGGCTAGACGAAGAGGACGTCTTGCTGGCAGACTTGGCTAATCGCTTCCTGACCCGCAAACCCTTCAAATCCGTCCTGACTAGCCCAGAAGAGAAGACTGAGCTGACCATTGCCATCGACCAAGAGTTGGTCCGTCTGGGCTATGACCCTTACTATTATTTCGCGGAGAATTCTAGTTTTGACCTGCCTTATGACTATTATCGTGTAGGTCAGATTAGCAAACGCACCCAGATTGAGCTCATTACCAAGATGGGGCAGATTGTTGAGCTATCTCAAGTTAGTCCCCTAGTCAATTCCCTAGCCGGCAAGCAGCGCGGCGATTTGCGTCTCTACTTCCCTAAAGAAATTTTGACCACAGCCGAGGATACGGCAGCCGACCAGGTCAATGAGAACCAGACCACCTTGCTGGCGGCTTATTACAATGAGCGCAACGACGTTACCCAGAATATTCAACAACGACTGTTCTAAGGATTAGAAATAGATACTAGCTTTTCCAACGGTGAATAACTTTAGTCGCTCAGGCAAACGTCATGCCCATGGAAGGGGACCGGCTTTAGCCTGGCTATCCGCCAGTCTTCCGCCTTGTCAGGCTATGGAATCGCTAAGTCGCGACGCTCCAAGCGCTTCTCATACGCCTGCCATCCTCAACCTTCCAATGGCAGGATGTTTGACGCGACTACAGTTATTCACCTGGCTTCAATGCTAAAAGCTAGCCTCTCACAATACAAAAAATAATCCATACACAAAAATCCCATTATATCATATATGATATAATGGGATTTTTTTATGCGCTAATTTCTTCTAAGTATCCATCGCGTATAGTAAGGACGCGGTCGTATAGGGAAATGAGGTCTGGCGTAATATGGTGCTCAATGTCAATAACCAAGCCGGGATACTGACGTAAAACTTGGTTTAAGGCTTTTGCAGCCTGAGCATCAAGTCCTGAAAGAGCCTCATCCACTAGTAAAATAGGCTTTTTGAAGAGAAGCGCACGCGCAACCTCTAATCGCTTGAGTTCACCGCCTGATAAAATTTGTTGGTCACCACCCAAAACTCTAGCCAAAGATTCTGGATTAGCAAACTTGGCCAATCCTACAGCTTGTAAGACCCTCTCCATTTGCTCTGACCTGTAATCTAGTCCTAAACTTAAATTTTCCCCTAAAGTCAGATTAAAAACAAAAGGCGCTTGTTCCACCATACCAAACCAAGATTCTTCATCCGATGGTAATGCATCTCGATTCAGACTCACTTTGCCTTCCAGTAGTGGAATTTCGCCCATCAGAGTCTGGATAAGGGTTGACTTGCCCGAACCTGATGGAGCCTGCAAGAGGATTTTTTCTCCCAAGTTCAACTGGAGATTCAAGCCTTTAATCAAAGGACGATTTGGATAACCAACTGTCCCATCCTGCACCTGAATCAATGTTTGCTTTTCACCACGCACTAACTCTAGATGCGACTTTTCGGCTTGGACTGGTTGCATTATCTTGTCTAGGAGTGGCTGTGTTGCGGACATATTATTATAAAGTTGAATGCAGGTCATTAGGGGAGAAATCACCCGATCTGCCGCCATGTAAATAGTAATCAACGCCCCCACCGTTAGACGGCCTGCCATGACAGATTGAATGCCAAGTAGTAAACCCACCAAAAGGGCACCAACATAGAGTAAACTAACCAAGGTATTGGCTATTTGTTGCTTGAGCTCCATTTGGAGATAGGCTGCCTCTGAATGATTCAATTGGGACATAACACGCGTTTGTCCCGGCAACAGCGCTTGAAAACGGCTTAGGAGCTTGCGCCCTTTAAGAAAATCATCCAATTGATTGATGAAACGCTGGTTTTCTCCTTGCCAGTTTAGAGTGGCCTCTTTGAGCCACTTGGCGCTGAGGCGCGGTACCAAGACAGGTATAAATCCTAGCCCTACAAAAATTAGTCCTACCGGTACATCAAGCATCATTAAGAAGCTAAAAGTAACCGCCGTCTGCAAAAGACAATAGACAAATGTCAAGAGGCTGGCGACTATCCGCTCATCAATCTGCGTCACCTCGGTCGTAATACTAGCCAGATAGCCACTAGCAGCGCCCAATCGCGGTCTAGCACTGGCCTTAGTCAATTCTTGTGCTTTTAACTCAATCCTAACTTGGGTCCGAATTTTAGCTAGGAAGTAACGCTGTAAGGCCTGCGAAAGAGCAATTAGCATGAGAAAAGCAAGCCACTGCACTGTTGTCCAAGTCCCGGAAACGTAATCTCCCACTGTCAGAAAGTCGGTAAAACGCCCTAAAAAGTATGGTCCCCCGATACCATCGAAGGAAAGTAAAATAGAAAATAGGATGCAAGCCAGAACTAAATTAAACTTTCCAACAAACAATTTACTTATTTTCCCCATCTGTCACCCCGCCCTTTCCTAATAAGGCCCATATATATTCAGTGCGATATCTTGTTTTGCATTTTATCCTTAAAACTCCCGTTTGTCAATATCCATAAAAGGATAGTAAAGGGCTCATTTTGAATTCATAAACTCTCTTAAGCGTATGTAACCAGGGGCAAGCTATTCATTAACGTATTCACGGACAAAACAAAAAAGCTAGAGACTCCGATAAAACGGAGTTTCTAGCTTTATTTCTTAGCTTGAAAATTACTTCAAGGTTACAGTTGCGCCAACTTCTTCCAAGGCAGCTTTCAAAGCTTCTGCGTCTTCTTTAGAAGCGCCTTCCTTAACTACAGATGGTGCGCCGTCAACTAATTCTTTAGCTTCTTTCAAGCCTAAGCCAGTTGCTTCACGGACAACCTTGATAACTTTGATCTTACCTGCACCTGCGTTAGTTAATTCAACGTCAAATTCAGTTTTCTCTTCAGCTGCTGCTGCTGGACCTGCTGCTACTGCTACAGGAGCTGCTGCAGTTACGCCAAATTCTTCTTCGATTGCTTTTACTAAATCGTTTAATTCGATGATTGTTGCTTCTTTGATTTCAGCAATAATGTTTTCAATGTTTAATGCCATGATTAATTTCCTCCATTAAGTTTAGTATTATGTAATTAAGCTGCACTTTCTTTTGCTTCTGCAACAGCTTTAATAGCCAATGCAGTGTTGCGTACTGGGGCTTGCAGTACAGAAAGGAGCATAGAGAGCATGCCGTCGCGGTCTGGAAGAGCTGCGAGAGCCTTCACGTCTTCTGCTGAAGCTGCTTTCCCTTCGATTAAGCCACCTTTGATTTCAAGCTTTTCAGCTTTCTTCGCGAATTCTGCGATAACTTTTGCTGGCGCTACAACTTCTGATTCGCTGAACACGATAGCAGTTGGACCTACAAAGTGAGCATCCAAACCTTCGATTTCAGCTTGAGCAGCAGCACGACGTAAGATGGTGTTTTTCACAACCTTCATTTGCACGCCGTTATCACGTAACTCTTTACGTAAGTTAGTCACTTCTTCAACGGTTAAGCCTAAGTAGTCAACAACGACTACAGATGCTGCAGATTTGAGTTCTTCAGCAACTTTTGAAACTTCTTCTTGCTTTTTCAAGAGAATTGCTTTTGTCATAATTTCACCTCCGCTAGTTTGATATAGAGATTTTTATGTTGCCATAAAAAATCTCTATGTCACCTTAGACATAGAGATAGCTTCCATTCGTGGAACTTCCTCGGTAAGAAATTAAGGCCTGCGCCACTTACTGTCTTCGGTCGTTATATTAACGTATGTTATTGTAGCGAAGAAGGGCCATCATGTCAAGCCTCTTCGCGGATTTCTCGCTAAAAATTAGAGAGAAGTAACATCCAACTTGATCCCAGGACCAAAAGTAGTGCTCAAAGTCAAGTTGTTGATGTAAGTACCTTTAGCAGCGGCTGGTTTCACACGCAAGATTTGCTCGTGGAGCGCCTTGAGGTTTTCAACCAATTTGTTGTCTTCAAAAGATACTTTACCGATTGGCACGTTCACGATACCAGCTTTGTCAGCACGGTAAGTTACTTGACCAGCTTTGATGTCGTTAACTGCTTTGGTTACGTCCATGGTAACAGTCCCGGTTTTAGGGTTTGGCATCAAGCCTTTTGGCCCTAAGACACGACCAAGGCGACCCACTTGACCCATCATGTCAGGGGTAGCGACCATCACGTCGAATTCTAACCAACCGTCAGAAATCTTTTGGATTAAGTCTGCTTCACCAACGAAGTCAGCACCTGCTGCTTCCGCTTCTTTAGCTTTTTCGCCACGCGCGATTACAACTACACGGCTGGTTTTACCAGTCCCGTGTGGCAATACCATTGCGCCACGGATTTGTTGGTCAGCTTTCTTAACGTCGATGTTTAAGTTGTAAGAAACTTCAACGGTAGCGTCGAACTTAGCGAAGTCGATTTCTTTTGCTAAGGTAACAGCTTCGTTAGCTTCGTATTTTTTGTTGCGGTCTACTTTTGCAAGAGCCGCTTGTAAGTTTTTGCTCTTTTTAGCCATTTTTCTTCCTCCTATGTTGTGGTTATAACGGTTTGACCTCCCACACCCGATAGAATTCGGGTTGAGAAGCTACATTGTGCTTAGTCTTGGACTGTAATCCCCATTGAGCGAGCAGTACCTTCAACCATGCGCATTGCAGCTTCAACATTGGCTGCATTTAAGTCTGGCATTTTAGTTTCTGCGATTTCTCGTACTTGATCTTTGGTTACAGTGGCAACCTTAGTTTTGTTAGGTACACCTGAACCTTTGTCAACTTTAGCAGCTTTCAGTAACAATACTGGAGCTGGTGGAGTTTTGGTGATGAAAGTAAATGAACGGTCTTCGTATACAGAGATAACAACAGGAATAATCAAGCCTGCTTGATCTTGTGTACGAGCGTTGAACTCTTTACAGAACCCCATGATGTTTACTTGTGCTTGACCGAGCGCTGGACCTACTGGTGGAGCAGGGCTTGCTTTGCCGGCTGGGATTTGTAATTTAACTTGTTTTACGACTTTTTTAGCCACGAAACATTCCTCCTTAATTTTTGGTTCGTGATGTGGTTCATGGAAGCCTAAGCCTCCTCCCACTCAGTGTGCGTACTTTGCGCACCGTACTATTATAGCATACTCCAGCAAATATGCAATGCCTTAAGGCCTGATTTTCAGAGATTTTTTTGCTCTGCAAGATTCTGCCCATGCTTTGTTTTTTCCATACAAGAAAAGCCCCCTGGAAAGGGAGCTCCTTATTTAGGCTTCACCAAGTAATTCTTCAACCTTCTGGTCTTGAAATTTTTCTTCGTGTGGCAAGATTAAGTTGAGCACGACGCCAGCCAAGGCGCAGAGGGCAGTCCCAGATAAGGTCACCGGCCCCAATTTGAGAACCGCACCGCCCAAGCCTAGCACCAACATGGAACTGGCGATAATCAAGTTGCGGACTTGGTGGAAGTCGACTTGCTTCTCAATCAGAACTTTTAGACCGTTAGAAGCAATGACCCCATAAAGTAGGATGGCCATACCGCCCAAGACGGGCTTCGGAATAGTGGAGATGATAGCAGTGAATTTGCCCATAAAGCTGAGTCCGATAGCAAAGAAGGCAGCATTGCGAATGACAGAGACGGAAGCAATACGGGTCATCCCTACCACCCCAGTGTTCTCGCCATAAGTGGTATTGGCCGGGCCACCGATAAAGGCTGACACAGCAGTCGCCACCCCATCCCCAATCAAGGTCCGATGGAGGCCTGGTTTTTCCAAGAACTTACGGCCGCAGATTTGCCCTAACACTGTATGGTCCCCAATATGTTCGGCAATGGTCACGACCGCTACCGGCAAAATCACCCAAGTCTCTGGCCCGAAGTAGAGTTGATAGTGACTGAAGAAGCCACCGGTTTCAAATGGCAAATAGAGATGTGGCACTTCAAACCAAGCTGCCTCTAGGACTGGCTTAAAGTCTACCAAGCCAAAGCCAACGGCCACCAAGTAACCCCCAATAATCCCGAAGAGGAAGGGAATGATTTTGAGAAAACCCTTGGCTTTGGTATTAATGAAGGCCGTAATTAAGAAGGTAACAATGGCGACCACGATATGCTTGATATCGCCCCCCTCAATAAAACCGGCATTCTTAACCGCTGAGTTGGCTAAGCCCAAGCCAATCACCATAATCATGGGCCCAATCACAATAGGTGGCAATAAGCGATCAATCCAGGTGGTTCCAATTGCTCGAATCAAGAGTGCCACCCCAACATAGACTAGCCCAACTAGCACCACCCCGGTTTGGGCAGCAGAGACATCGCCATTCATCTGACTATTAGCGAAGGCCATGGCCTGGATAAAGGCGAAGGACGACCCTAGGTAGACCGGCACCTTGAACTGGGTCGAGACCATGTAGATGAGGGTCCCAATCCCTGAGGCAAAGAGCGCCACCGAAACCGGCATGCCCAGAATCAGGGGCACCAGAATGGTCGCCCCAAACATGGCAAAGACGTGCTGGGCGCTCAATAAGAGCCCTTGTAGGAAAGGCGGCTTCTGCTCGACATCAAGCAGCATGCGCACTTTGGACGTTTGTAGTTCCATCATAACCTCTTTTCCGGACTCCAAGACATGACAAAGAGCCCTCTGATTTTATTCCAAGGGCTCGGTAAAATGATTTAGCCTTCTCCACCTCACGGGATGGAATTAAAAGCCCTTATTGGGAGATAGTATAGCACAAGTTAAGAACTTTGACGAGTCTAAGCTGGGCATTTAGCCATTTTTGTTAAGACCTCATCACTCCCCCACAAAAAAAGAGACTAGGAAGCCTATGCCCTAGTCTCTATCTAGATTAAATATCTTCTTTTTTAACTTGCATGAAGTCTAATTCCGCCACTGTCTCACGACCAAACATCTCAATCACTACTTTGAGTTTGTCATGATCACGGTCGATTTCTTCAATTTGGCCAGATAGGCCGGAGAAAGCCCCATCGATAATGGACACATAGTCGCCTTCTGCTACATTGAGTTCTACACGTTGACTTGGCATTGGCGCATCACCCAAGATAGCCGCAATTTCTTCTGGCAAGAGTGGGGATGGTTTTGAGCCGGCCCCATGGGAGCCAACAAAACCAGTCACACCTGGCGTGTTCCGGACGATAAACCAAGCCTCATCCGACATTTCCATCTCTACTAGGACATAGCCAGGAAAGGTCTTTTCGACTTTCTTCTTCTCTACGCCATCGGTTTTCTCAACCACTTCTTCTTCAGGTACCGCAATGCGGAAGATATGGTCTTGCATGTTCATGCTTTCCGTCCGCATCTCGATATTTTCTTTGACCTTGTTTTCGTACCCTGAGTACGTGTGTAATACATACCATTCTTTACTCATCTGTCTACTCCTTTTATTTGAACCGGCAAAATAAAAAACCTACATTGGGTAGGTCGCTATCGTTAGCCTTAGTATAACATAAGGGCGGCCACTGAGACAAGACCCGGCCCAAGGAATTTCCCTGGGCTTTTGGCCTAGTGGCTAGTCTTGATTTCTCTCTAAACCTGCATGGGCAATCCGGGCAGCTGCTGCCGCGGCAATGGCACCTACCAAGTCATCAATGAAAGTATTGACACGGCCAGGTGTCTTGGAATCCAACTCTTTGACGATGCCGGTCTTCATTTTGTCTACATAGCCGAAGTTGGTCAGGCCAATCGATCCGTAGACATTAACAATGGACAGGGCCAGAATCTCATCAATGCCATAAAGCCCTGCATCCCGGGCAATAATGTCTCGCAAAATAGGCGAGAAGTGGCCCGCTTCAACTGCCATATCTAACTCAATGCCGGTGACCACTGCGTGTTGAACCTCGCGCTTTTTGAGGACTTCTTGAACGTGAGATTGACACTGCTCAATCGTAATATGGGGCGCATAATCCACTTGTAAGTCGTAGACAATGTGGGCAATATCCTTAATGGTCACGCCTCGTTGGCTTAAGAGATCATACATATGCTGTTCTAAGTGTTCATCGTGTGTCATGAAGCCACCATCCTTTTCACTAAAGTAAATCAATCCGCCTAGAGAGATTCTCCAAGCGGATTGAGGTTTTCTATCTAAGTGCCTACCTCTCGCTCGCTTAGAGGGCGTAGAAGTAGTTGAGTAAGTTGGACAAGCCAAAGTCGATGCCACCGAAGTAGAGGCCTAATAAAACGACCATAATGATGACTGTCCATGTGTATTTGTTGACTTCGCCTAAGCTTGGCCAAGTCACGCGTTTCATTTCTTTTCCGACGTTCTTAATGTATCCCATGCTCTAATACCCTTCTATTTAGTTTCTTTATGCAAGGTATGCTTGTTGCAATACTTGCAGAATTTCTTGATTTCTAAGCGTTGCGACTGTCCCATCTGCGTGGGTGTCATGTGGTAATTACGTTGACCACATTCACTACAGGCTAAGGCACCTTTCTTTTGAGCCAAGGCAACTACCTCCTTTTGATGCTATATCATCTTTTAATGATAGGCAGTTCTCGGCTATTTGTCAAGCCTCTTGCAGAAATCTTCTAGTTTTTTACGACAGCGGCTTAGGGCACTTTGACAAGAACGTTGGGACTTGCCCTTGACTTGAGACATCTCCTCGACACTCATGCCATCTAGGCAAGCTAAGAGAACCTCTTTTTCCCAATCAGACAAACTTGAAAAATAACCATCGGAGGCCTCACGTGCTAGACACCAGTCTTCTGGTGCCATATCGTGACCTTGAGCTAGGGGACTCAGAGGATCGAAATGTGCCTCTAGTTGTTCTCTCACATAGTCATCCACATCCAGAGAAACACAATCGGATGCTTGAACGCGTTTATGAGCCGATTCATACCGATATAAATGGCTAAAATGTCGGATAAGGACAATTTTAAAGTAACTCTTGAAGGGAATTCCACCATTATAAGTGAAGATGGCCTTCCACAAAGTAACTCTAGCTTCTTGTTGGAAGTCTGCATAATCAAGATAGGCAGACTTACTCATCAAATAACAACTTCTAATCAAAGGACTGAACTGGCGCAACAATTGTTCAAATTCTTGGCCATCAAAATCTGCCTTGAGTGCTGCAACTGCTTGATCTAGTGCTGGCAACTCCGTGTCTTCGTACTGATGAAAATCCATGGGTGTTTCCTCCTCTATAAAGGTTAATATAGGGGAGAAGGAAAAGGTTTATCCCATATGTTTAAAGTGTTTTGCGCAATTGATCGAGTTTCGCCAATTGTCTTGCGCTCCACGGGCTGTGCCGGCGGAGCCGTCTACTATAGTAACGTTCGACATCTGCAGTCATTTCTTCCTTGGCTAACTTCAAATCAAGCCATAATTCTTGAGCCGACATACGAAGGGCTCCCTGTTGAAAAATAGTCCATTGCTCAGCCATATCACTCGTTGCCACCGTTACGCGGTTCAACGGATGAATATAGGCTCCTACTCCCCTCTCAATATACGAGTCTGCCGTTTCGTTCTCCTCGGTAAAAACCACTTGCACTCCAGACTGCTCAAGCCTTGTCGCTCGTCCAGGCACTAATTGGGCATCAAAGACCACAATCACCTGGACCTGTCTCACCCTGGCATAACTGGCCAGTTCAGCTATTAGTCGATCCCGCGCTTCTTGGATATTAACCACTTGAAGACGCGACAGGTGTGGCCACGCACCAATCATATTGTAGCCATCCACCAAAAGGTAGGCCTGTCTTTTCATCAGTGATTCCCCTAATTTATCCGATGCCGGGCAACTTCATAAACCAATACGCCTGCTGCCACGCTAGCATTAAGACTTTGGACATGTCCCACCATTGGGATGGTGACAATGCCGTCTGCTTTTTGCTTCACAAGAGGAGAGACCCCTTGACCTTCATTCCCAATGACAATCGCTAAAGGCCCTTGACTATTCCACTGGCGCACATCTTCTCCCGCCATATCCGTGGCGAAGACCCAGATCCCTTGATTTTGTAGCAGTTCAATGGTCTGAGCGATATTTGCAACACGAACAACGGGCACATGTTCGATAGCCCCTGTGGATGTCTTGGCAACAATGCCTGTTAAACCGACTGCGCGACGCTTAGGAATGATGATTCCGTGGACACCAAAAGCATCCGCCGTGCGTAGAATGGACCCCAAATTATGAGGATCTTCAATCCCATCAAGAATCAGTAGGAAAGGAGGCTGACCTTTGCTTTCGGCCAAGGCAAGACAGTCTTCTATGGTCTGATAATCAAAAGGAGGCACGGTGAGAACCAACCCTTGGTGATTAGCACCTTGGGTCAATTCATCCAGTTTACTTTTCGGAACTTCTTGAAAAATTCCGCCGTGGTTTTTTACTAATTCTATTATACTACTTATTTTAGAATCTGCCAGCCCTTTTTGATAAAAAAGTTTATTTATCCCCTTATTTTTTTTAAGGGTTTCCATTACCGCGTGTTTGCCAAAGATAATTTCCTCTTGGGAAGACACTTCCGGATTATTTTCTATTTTCTTGTCTGTTGTTTCATCATATTTCTTTTTATACGTTTGTCGCTTGCTAGTTGATTTGCGCGACCGACTTGTATCATATTTCATTCTATTGTCCTCTCTGATCGATCAGGGCTAGAGACTGGGCGATCAACTCCTCCAAACGCTGACTTTGTCCGGAGAGATGAAGCCAGCCAAGTAGGGCTTCAAAGCCTGTTGCCTGGCGGTAATCGCCAATGCTAGCATTCTTAGCCTTGGTATTAGCCTTATGATTGCGCCCCCGCTTATAGATGGTTAATTCCTCTTCATTTAAGGTCTCTTGGTCCCGCAGACACTGCATGGCATAGGCCTGGCCCTTGGCCTCTACATAGCGGGTCGCTGCCCGATGCAGACGATTGGGCTGGGTCAAACCAGAGGCAATGACATGCTGTCTGACATAAAGTTCATAGATTGCATCCCCAATATAGGCCAGGGCAGCCCCATTTAATTGATCTACTTGATTCATCGATTCACTCGCTTCCAAACCGTACCTTGTGGCGTGTCATCTAAGAGAATGCCTTGCTCCTTGAGTTGATCACGAATCGCATCGCTACGGGCAAAATCCTTATTGGCCCGAGCCTGACGTCGCTCTTCAATCAGCGCCTCAATTTCCTGATCAATACTATTGCTTTTATCTTCTAAATCCAAGCCAAATACTGCTAATAAGTCATGTAGAACTTTGTCATAAAGTGACAGAACAGCTTGGCTGACTAATTCTAGGTCCAAGTATCGATTCAGGGACTTGACCAAATCAAATAGAGCCGTAATCCCATTAGAAGCATTGAAGTCATCATCCATAGCGGTCACAAATTGCTCTTGAATGCCACTAATCTCTGCTAACCAAGCCTCATGACCTTCAAGGTCTGCGCTAGCTTGCTCCTGACGGTGCTTAAGTCGACGAATTGCCTCCCGTAATTTGTTAACATTGGCTTGAGCTTCCGTAATCACAGCCTCATCATAGCGCAAAGGGCGACGGTAGTGGGTTGTCGCCAACATGTAGCGAATGACCATAGGGTCGTAGGCTCCTAACAAGTCGCGCAAAAGGACAAAGTTCCCCAGGGATTTACTCATTTTCTCATCTTGCTTCCCAATGGTCACAAAGCCATTGTGGAGCCAGTAATGGGCAAAAGTATGGCCGGTGCAAGCTTCAGACTGGGCAATCTCATTCTCATGGTGAGGGAAGGTGAGGTCTTGCCCGCCCCCGTGAATATCAATCGTATCACCTAGGTACTTAGTGGCCATAACTGAACATTCAATATGCCAACCAGGACGGCCCGGCCCCCACGGCGAATCCCAGGCAATCTCCCCAGGCTTGGCAGTCTTCCAGAGGGCAAAGTCCAGAGGATTAGCCTTGCGTTCTGCAACTACCTGATCCAAACGTTCGCTAGCGCCAACCAATAGATCTTCTAGCGATTGGTCAGATAAATGGCCATAGTCCTTGAAGGAATCCGTCTTGAAGTAAACATCGCCTTCTGATTCATAGGCATGGCCCTTTTCGATTAAGGTCTGGACGAAGGCAATAATCTCCTCAATATTTTCCATAACCCGTGGGTGGACGGTCGCCGGTTGAATATTGAGCTGGCCAGTATCTTCCTTGAAGGCCGCAATATACTTGTCAGCAATGGCTTCAGGAGTTGAACCTTCAGCAATCGCTGCCTTGATAATTTTATCGTCAACGTCGGTGAAGTTGCTGACATAATTGACTTGATAACCTCGATACTGGAAGTAACGCCGAATAGTGTCAAAGGCTACCGCGCTACGGGCGTTGCCGATATGGATATAGTTATAGACGGTCGGACCGCAGACATAGAAAGCCACTTGCCCTTCTTTAATGGGACGGAAGACTTCCTTCTGCCGTGTCAAGGTATTATAGACTTGTATTGCCATAGTATTGCTCCTTTTCATTAAAATAAGTAAATAGCTCTAAGCAAGCCAATCAATTGGGGTCTGCCCCTGAGCCTCTAAAAAGGCATTAGCTCGTGAAAAAGGCCGACTGCCAAAGAAACCACGATAGGCAGATAGGGGACTAGGGTGCGCCGATTCAATTACCAAGTGCTGGCTAGCGCTAATCAAAGCCTTCTTCTTGCGGGCATAGGCCCCCCACAGGATGAAGACAACCGGCTGCTCCTGTTGATTGACGACCCGAATAATCGCGTCCGTAAATGGCTCCCAAATCTGTCCCGCATGGCCGTTAGCCATACCTGCTGGTACGGTCAGGCAGGCATTAAGCAATAAGACACCTTGTTGGGCCCAAGCCGTTAGGTCATGGTTGGGCTTAACGCCAATGTCATCCGCTAATTCTTTAAGAATATTCTGGAGAGAAGGGGGGGCAGGCAAATCATTGGGCACAGAAAAACTGAGGCCTTGTGCCTGGCCTGGTCCGTGGTAGGGATCTTGCCCCAGAATAACAACCTTGACATCCTCTAAGGCAGTCGTTTGGATAGCATTAAAGACCCGGTCACGCGGCGGATAGATCCTTCCTTGGCCGTAAACTTGGTCCATGAAATGATTAATTTTGCTGAAATAACCTAGGGGTAGTTCATCCTTAATGGCTTGATGCCAGGCAGAGTGTGACATATAGGGAGCCTCCTTAGATAGCAGATGCCTAAAAACAAAAGAGGTTGAGGCAAGTGCCCCAGCCTCTTTTAGTCATCTTGAATTTTATGCCAAGAGCGCTGCTACTTGGTCAATATGGGATAGAACTTTTTCTTTGCCTAAGACTTCGATTAATGCTGGTAATTCTGGCCCATGCATTTGGCCACTCACAGCAATCCGGATTGGCATGAAGAGGCCACGCCCTTTGGCGCCTGTTTCCTTCTGCACTTCCTTGATGCAAGCTTTAATGTTTGCAGCCTCAAAGTCTTCTAAGTTCGCTAACTTCTCGCGAACCGCCGCCAAGACAGCCGGCACTTGTTCGCCTGCTAAAACCTCACGACTTTCTTCGTCAATCGTCAAACTATCGTTGAAGAAGAGGCTAGACAGAGAGACGATTTCTGCCCCGTAAGACATTTGCTCGTGGAAGAGGGAGACAACCTTAGTCACCCAAGCTAACTCTTCTTCCGATGGATTAGCCGATACACGACCTGCCTCAATCAGATGTGGCAAGGCTAGAGCCGTCACGTCTTCAAGACTCGCTTGCTTCATATAGGTATTGTTAATCCATTCCAATTTCTTGGTGTCGAAGGAAGCAGGTGAGGTGGACAAACGTTCATAGTCGAAGAGTTCAATCAACTGGTCACGACCAAAAATTTCCTCTTCCCCGACTGGAGACCAACCCAAAAGGGCGATAAAGTTGAAGATCGCTTCTGGTAAATAGCCCAGGTTACGGTATTGTTCGATAAATTGTAGGATAGCACCGTCACGTTTGCTGAGTTTCTTATGAGTCTCAGCATTAACGATTAAGGTCATGTGACCAAAACGTGGGTAGTCCCAACCGAAAGCATCATAAATCATCATTTGCTTAGGTGTATTAGCGATGTGGTCATCCCCCCGCAGTACGTGAGTAATGCCCATAAGGTGGTCGTCGACCGTTACCGCAAAGTTATAAGTTGGCATGCCGTCACGTTTGCGAATAACCCAGTCACCAGAGACACTGCGTGATTCGAAGGTAATCGGACCCTTGACCAAATCTTCAAATTCATAGGTCACATCTTCTGGCACGCGGAAACGAATAACCGGTACACGACCTTCTGCTTCAAAGGCAGCCTCTTCTTCAGGCGTTAGATGAGCGTGTTGGCCACCATAGTGTGGCATTTCGCCACGGGCTTGTTGGGCTTCACGTTCTGCCTCTAATTCTTCTTCCGTCATGTAGCACTTGTAGGCCTTGCCTTCTGCCAATAGTTGGTCAATCAGTGGGTTGTAAATATGCAGACGCTCTGACTGACGGTATGGACCCACTTGGCCTGGCTTATTAGGCGCTTCATCCCAGTCCATCCCTAACCAGGTTAAGTTATCTAGCTGGCTCTTCTCACCGTGCTCCAGGTTACGTTTTAAATCGGTATCTTCAATCCGAATGACGAAGTCACCACCATAGTGACGGGCAAACAAATAGTTGAAGAGCGCAGTCCGCGCATTCCCGATGTGTAATTCTCCTGTTGGGCTTGGTGCATAACGCACACGTACTTTTGAAGTCATGTAGTTTCCTCTTTCCTTAGTAATGTGACTGCTTGGTTTCGATTTTATCTTGCGAGTGAGCGGGCTTAGCGAAAATCATACGTCCAGCGCTAGTTTGCAGGGCACTGGTGACAATGACTTTCAGTCGCTCATTCATATAATGTTGCCCGTCTTCGACCACAATCATGGTCCCGTCATCTAAATAGGCAACCCCTTGTTTGCGCTCGGTCCCGGACTTAACTACCGTGACTTCCATGATTTCGCCAGGAATCACGACCGGTTTGACCGCTAGGGCCAAGGCATTAATGTTAAAGACGGTGACATTTTGAAATTCACAGACCTTATTTAAATTATAATCGTTTGTGACGACGGCTGCATCAATTAATTTTGCCAAACGAATTAGCTTGCTGTCAACCTCTGGCACATCGTCAAAATCCCCATCATAAAATTCGATTGGGATGAGCGATTCTTTTTGTAAACTGTTGAGAATATCCAGCCCCCGCCGGCCACGAGCACGCTTGAGCGAATCTGCTGAATCCGCGATGAATTGCAATTCCTTGAGCACAAAGTTAGGAATCACGAGTACCCCTTCTAAGAAGTGAGTCTTGGCAATGTCGGCAATCCGACCATCAATGATGACGCTAGTATCTAAAAGTTTGTAGCGGTGGAAATTCTCACCCGCCTTGCGCTCTAAGATGCGGCTTTCCTGTTTCTCCCGCTTGCTAGCAGAACGACTAAAAATCGTCCGCCATTCATCCTGCCGACTGGTTGCGGTCTGGTAGCCAACAATGGATAGGATGACCGATAAGACCAAGGGCAGGGCGTTAGAGATAAAGGGAATTTGCAAATTAGAGAAGGGGAGTGAGATGAGATAGCCGATAATCAGACCGACAACCCCACCAATAGTCCCGAAGAAGATGGTTGAGGCGGTTTGTTTGTTTAAGATTTCTTGTGTCTTGCGAATCCAACGAGCCAACAAAGGTGAGGCGAGATTTCCCAAGAGGGCGAAAATAATTGCGAATAATAAACCGTTAAAGTAGGTGTTCTGCAAGAAATCTTGCGTTAAATGTAACCACGGCCAGATAGAAGCCCCAAAGGACACGCCAAAACTCAGTCCGATAATGGCTGAAACCATTAAGACAATACGTTTAAACATAAACCTTCCTCCTTTCCTGTTTTTTTATAATGATGGCCTCCCCCTATTGGCGGGGGAAGACCTTATGAATGGCTTCCTGGATAGTGGCCACTGGCACAATTTCGATTGCTAGTGTCTGATCCAGGCCTGCTAGATTATTTTTGGGAATATAGGCTCGCTTAAAGCCCAGTTTGGCAGCTTCCTTGAGGCGCTCCTTGATTTGGCTAACCCGTCGGATTTCCCCCGTCAGACCAATTTCGCCGATAAAGCAATCTTCAATCTTAGTGGCCTGATTCCAATAACTAGACGCGATGCTGACTGCAATGGCCAAATCAATTGCCGGCTCGTCTAATTTAACGCCGCCAGTAATTTTGAAGAAGGCATCCTGATTTTGCACCAGCAGACCGCAATGCTTTTCCATAACTGCCAAGAGCAGTGACACGCGTTGATAGTCAATCCCCGACGAGGTGCGTTTGGCTGTCCCATAGACAGTTGGAGTCATCAGGGACTGGATTTCCGCCAAAATCGGTCGCGTCCCTTCAATGGAGGCCACGACAGTCGAACCCGTCGCGCCAGCCAAACGCTCTTCCAAGAAGAGCTCTGAAGGGTTGGTTACTTCTTCCAAACCTGCTTCCAGCATTTCAAAGACCCCTAACTCATGTGTGGAGCCAAACCGGTTTTTTACGGCTCGCAAGACCCGGAAACGATTATGGCGCTCGCCCTCAAAGTAGAGCACCGTATCCACCATGTGTTCCAACATCCGAGGCCCCGCAATATTGCCCTCCTTGGTCACGTGACCGACAATAAAGGTCGCAATATTATTATCCTTAGCAATCCGCATTAAGATAGCGGTGGCTTCCCGCAATTGGGAAACACTTCCCGCCACCCCAGTATGATCTGCCAGTTGCATGGTCTGGATAGAGTCAATAATCAAAATGTCTGGAGCAATACGCTGAACTTCGCCAGCAATAACTGCTAGGTCCGTCTCCGATAAGAGATAGAAATGACTGTCCTTGAGTGATAGGCGTTCCGCCCGCATTTTAATTTGGGAGAGACTCTCTTCCCCAGAAACATAGAGAACGGTCTGGCCTAGATTAGCCAGTTGAATCGAGACCTGGAGCAAGAGGGTAGACTTACCAATCCCAGGGTCGCCCCCAATCAGAACCAAGCTGCCAGCTACCACCCCGCCACCCAATACCCGGTCGAACTCTTGGAAATTGGTATGGGTCCGCGTTTCAGCCTTGTAGGTGATTTCTTCTAGACGTTGAGCCCGGTTGGCGTCTTCGCCACGCTGGGTCAAAACTTTAAACTGGCTTTTCTCGGTCTTAATGGTCGATTGGACAATTTGCTCTTCCATCTGATTCCAAGCGCCGCAGTTAGGGCACTTGCCTAGATACTTGGCCGATTCGTAGCCGCAGGCCATACATTCGTAGCTTACTTTTTTCTTGGCCATAGCTTTCCTTCTTTCTTTGGCTCTAGTCCTTAGAGCCTATTGTTGGTGATGACCAGAGGAGCCGAAGCCTCCTTCGCGGGCAGCCTGCCCACCATGGTCGCCATCTGCCTTCAAGAAAGGCAAGAAGATGGCTTGGGCAATGCGCTCACCTTTTTGGATGGTTTGGTCAAAGAGCCCAAAGTTGCTAAGTTGAACGTAGACATGCCCTTCATTACTAGGATTATTATAGTAGTCTGCATCAATAACGCCCACCCCGTTAGGCACTTGTAAGAAACGCTTGAGCGGGTTACTAGAGCGGTTAACGATTTGTAAGTATTCGTCTTCCTGCATATAAACCTTAAGCCCAGTTGGCACAAGGGTTGGTTTCAACAAACGCTGAGGATCCTCTGCCGGCTCCTTTTGGGTTGGTTTGGCATGAATCCATTGTTTCATTTCCATCGCTAAATAGCGGAAGACTTGTCGCCAGTAGGACGGAACTACAATGGTTTCTGCTGCTTCCAAATCATAACCAGCGGCATGATGGGTCGCTCGCTGTGGCAGTTGGATGGCTTTATCTTGGTAGCTAGTGATGACTTCGAAGCCACGTTTTCTTTCCTGGGTCATAGGACACCCCTTTTCTACTGAATCATCTCTATTTTACCAAATTTCCAGGCTAATAGGGTAATAAAAGCAATAAAAGTGCTTGAAAAATCACACTTTCTTGCTCTTTTTAGAAAACCTTTTACTTTTTGTACAATCTGCCGAAGAAATTTGTGCAGTTTGTCAATGGAAATGTAAACCGTTTTCAATTACACTATAGTTGTAAATAAAATCAATCAATAAGGAGCGAATTTTCCTATGGTAGAAATGAAATTAAAAGGCATCCACAAAAAATATGATAATGCCGATTTCTATTCCGTTACTGACTTTAACTTAGACATCGCAGACCGCGAATTCATCGTCTTCGTTGGTCCTTCTGGTTGTGGTAAGTCTACTACATTGCGTATGATTGCCGGTTTGGAAGATATTTCTGAAGGGGAATTATGGATTGGCGACCGCCTCATGAACGACGTAGCGCCTAAAGACCGCGACATCGCCATGGTATTCCAAAACTACGCCCTCTACCCACATATGACTGTCTTCGACAACATGGCTTTCGGGTTGAAACTCCGTAAATATCCAAAAGAAGAAATCAAACAACGTGTAGAGAACGCAGCTGAAATCTTAGGCTTATCTCAATACTTAGATCGCAAGCCAGCTGCTTTGTCTGGTGGTCAACGTCAACGTGTTGCCTTGGGTCGTGCTATTGTCCGCGATGCTAAAGTCTTCCTCATGGACGAACCGCTCTCTAACTTGGATGCTAAACTCCGTGTCCAAATGCGTGCTGAAATTGCAAAATTACACCAACGCTTGAACACCACTACCATCTACGTAACCCACGACCAAACCGAAGCTATGACCATGGCTAGCCGGATTGTCATCATGAAAGATGGGATTATCCAACAAATCGGTAGCCCACAAGAAGTTTACGATACTCCAAACAACGTCTTCGTTGCTGGCTTTATCGGCTCTCCTGCCATGAACTTCTTCAAAGTTAAATTCGAAAACGGCATGATTAGCAATGGCCGCGACTTAACCTTAGAAGTAACAGATCCACAACGTCGCTACTTAGTAGAACGTGGTTACGAAGGCAAGGAAGTCATCTTTGGTATTCGTCCAGAAGACATCCAATCTGAACAAATCTTCTTAGACTCCTATCCAAAATCAGTAGTTCGTTCAGAAGTTGTCGTATCTGAATTATTAGGGGCAGAAACTATGCTTTACTCTAAAGTTGGGGACACTGAATTCATCGCTCGTGTGGATGCACGTGACTACCACAACCCAGGTGAAACCGTAGAACTCGGCTTCAACATGAACAAGGCTCACTTCTTCGATCCAGAAACCGAATTAGTAATTCGAGAAGAAGCTTAAGCTTAACTAGTCTACCACTCCGACCCTCCTCATCCGAGGAGGGTTTTTAGCGTCTAACTGACGACAATTGCACCTCAAATCTGTGACAAGTCCCTAACATCCGTCATTTAGGGACCGGTATCAGTTGCTTTTTGCCTGCCATCGTCCTAGAATAGAGCCATACAAATTGTAAAAGGAGGCTCGCACCATGCAAAACCAGACTTTAATGCAAGCTTTTGAATGGTATCTGCCGAGTGACCACCAGCACTGGAATCGACTTGCCCAACTAGCTCCAGAATTAGCTGCCAAGGGCATTCGCAAAATCTGGCTCCCGCCTGCCTTCAAAGGCACCAACAAAGACGACGTCGGCTATGGCGTCTATGACTTGTTCGACTTGGGAGAATTCGACCAGAAGGGAACTATTCCTACTAAATACGGAACTAAAGACGACTATCTCGCTCTGATTGAAACTTTGAAAGCTAATGGGATTGACCCCATCGCTGATATCGTCCTCAACCACAAGGCCGGCGCCGACCACAAGGAACGCTTTACGGTCATTGAGATGAATCCTAATAATCGTCAAGAGGCAATCTCTGAACCCTTTGAAATTGAAGGTTGGACTTGCTTCACCTTTGATGGTCGCCAGAAAGCCTACAATGATTTCACCTGGCACTGGTATCACTTTACAGGTACCGACTATGACGCTGGCCGTAACCGATCCGGTATTTATCTGATTCAAGGGGATAATAAGGGTTGGGCTGACGACACGCTCGTTGACGACGAGAACGGTAACTATGATTATCTTATGTATGATGACATCGACTTCAAGCATCCGGAAGTGGTCCAACATCTCTATGATTGGGCCCATTGGTTTATTGAAACAACCGGAGTTCGCGGCTTCCGCCTAGATGCCGTTAAACACATCGATTCCTTCTTCATGAAGAACTTTATCCGGGACTTAACCGAACGCTATGGCGATGATTTCTATGTCTTCGGTGAATTCTGGAATGGTGACGAAGAAGCCAATAGCCAGTATTTGGAGAAAACTGACTTCCACTATGACTTGGTAGACGTCAAGCTCCACCAGAACTTTTTCGATGCGGGTCAAGCCGGGGCAGATTACGACTTGAGTAAGATTTTCGACCAAACGCTCATGCAAAACTACCCAGAATCGGCGGTTACCTTCGTTGATAACCACGATACCCAACGGGGTCAAGCCCTTGAATCGACCGTAGCAGAATGGTTCAAGCCTCTGGCTTATGCCATGATTCTCTTGCGCCAATCCGGTTTACCTTGTGTCTTCTATGGCGACTACATGGGTATCCAAGGGGACTTTGCCCAAGAATCCTTCCAGGAAGTCATCGATAAATTGCTCAACCTACGACTTTACCATGCCTATGGTCAAGAAACTGACTATCTCGATGATCCTAACTGTATTGCTTGGACGCGGGCTGGTAATGAAGAAAATGATGGCCGTCCATTGGCAGTTATTCTCTCCAACAAAGACGATGCTAGTAAGCGCCTCTTCTTGGGCCCTGAGTGGGCTAGCCGTACTTTCCGTGATGGCTTAGAACATCATGAAGCCAGCATCACTATCGAAGAAGACGGTTGGGCTGATTTCCCTGTTCACGGGGGATCTGTCTCTGCCTGGATTTTAGCAGATTAAGCAATTAATAGTAGATAAATTTCCCATTATATCATATATGATATAATGGGAAAGCAAAAGGCTGAGACTTGAGTCTCAGCCTTATTTTTATTGATAATTTACTTGATCTTCTGGGCGATAAGACAAGTTAGAAAACTTGTTATACTCTTTCTTAAAGAGTAAGTTAACGGTGTCTCGGGCCCCTGACCGGTTCTTGGCCAGAATCACTTCAATCGTGTTATCTGGCAAGGAATCGTCATGGTCTGGCTCGTCGCCCGGTTCGTCATGGCGGTGATAATCGTGACGATAGAGGAAGGCCACGATATCCGCATCTTGCTCGATAGACCCGGATTCCCGGATGTCACTTAAAATTGGTCGCTTGTTTTGGCGTTGTTCCAAGCCCCGTGAAAGCTGAGACAAGGCAATAACTGGCACATGCAATTCCTTGGCTAATTTTTTGAGTTGGCGTGAAATCTCAGAAACTTCTTGTTGGCGGTTTTCACGACCATTGCCTTCAATCAATTGCAGGTAGTCGATGACAATCAAGCCCAAGTCAGGATTTTCCTGCTTGAGTCGGCGACATTTGGCCCGAATTTCGGAGACCTTAATCCCCGCTGAATCATCGATGAAAATCTTGGCATTCTTAAGGGTATCGGTCGCAATAGTGAAGCTAGACCACTCATCTTCGGTTAGTTGACCCGTCTTCATGTTGGATGCAAAGATATTTCCCTCTGCGCAGACCATCCGATAGACTAAGTCAATCGCCCCCATTTCTAGGGAGAAGATGGCAACTGGCACCTTGGATTTGGTAGCCACGTTCTGGGCAATATTGAGGGCAAAGGCCGTCTTACCTACGGAAGGACGGGCCGCAATAATAATTAACTGATCTCCTTGGAAGCCTGAAGTCATCTTATCCAAATCATGATAGCCTGTAGCTAGTCCCGTAATGTCGCGTTTTTCCTCAGAAAGCTTAACCACACGGTCATAGGCTTCCACTACTAGGTGGCGCATTTCTTTTGGCTTATTGACTTGGCTACCTTCCCCGATTGAGAGAATCAGCTTCTCACTGCGATCTACAATATTTTCAACGCTATCAGACTCATCATAGGCTTCCGAACTAATGGTTGTAGTGGCCGCAATCAGACGTCGCAAGGTTGATTTTTGTTTGACGATATTGGCATAATACTCCACGTGTTCTGCCGTTGGCGTCGCTTCGATTAATTCTGCCAGATAGCTAGCGCCTCCGGCGTTTTCTAAGGCATCATAGGCTTCCAGTTGATTGACCACCATGACGAAGTCCAAAGCCCCGTTGCGGTCGAAGACCACATCAATGGCATTAAAGATTAATTGGTGGGATCGTTTATAGAAGTCATCTTCACTGATAATGGCCTGGACGGTCCCGATTTTACGTGGATCTAGGAATAAAGCACCTAGTACCGCACGTTCAGCTTCAATATTATGAGGCATTATTCGTTGCTCATTAAGATTTAATTCTGTCACTAGGTTCCCTTCTTTCTACTCATATGTAGTTTACTAAATGTCTTAGCCCTTTTCAAGTAGGGTGATATGCCCTTGCAAAATCCCCTTAAATTCTATATAATACAGATGAATTGATAGTAGCAGTCAAAGTGCTTACTACCCCAACTGGCCATATCCAAGGGGGTAGTCTAGGCACTTTTTTTGTGACAAGAGAAAGGAGCCCGCCATGTACACCCAAGATACCATTGTCGCCATCTCAACTGCCCTAGGCGAGGGCGCTATTGGCCTAGTTCGCCTATCTGGACCAGAAGCCATCGCCATCGCCAACCGGCTCTTTCCAGAAAAGGACCTCAGCCAAGTGGCTAGCCACACCATTCACTATGGCCATATCCAAGATCCCCAGTCAGGCCAAGTCTTGGATGAAGTCATGACCAGCGTCATGAAAGCCCCACGTTCTTATACGACAGAAGATGTCGTCGAAATCAACGGCCACGGCGGGATTGTTGCCATTCAATCCATCCTCAATGCTTGCTTAGCCCAAGGAGCTCGCCTGGCTGAAGCTGGGGAATTTACCCAGCGCGCCTTCCTCAATGGCCGGATTGACCTATCTCAGGCTGAAGCCATCATGGATTTAATCAGCGCCAAGACTAGTCGTGCCAAAGATGCGGCCATGAGCCAACTCCAAGGAAGCCTCAAACACAAAATTCGCCAGTTGCGAGACACCATGCTTAACACCTTGGCACAGGTCGAAGTCACTATCGATTATCCAGAATACGATGATGTTGAAGAACTTTCTCTCCAGCAACTTGCCTCCACAGCAGAATTGGTGCAAAGCGAAGTCCGGGCAATTTTACGTCAGGCCACCCAAGGCAAGCTTTTCCGTGAAGGGATTAAAACTGCTATCATTGGCCGCCCTAATGTTGGTAAATCCAGTCTTCTTAATTACTTAATTGGCGAAGACAAGGCCATTGTCACCGATATTGCCGGTACGACTCGTGACACCATCGAAGAATATATTTCTATTAAAGGTGTCCCCCTCCATATTATTGATACCGCCGGCATTCGCCATACAGATGAAGTAGTCGAGCAAATCGGGGTAGAAAAGAGTCGCGCCATGATTGAATCGGCAGACCTGATTCTCCTTATCTTGAATCAAGCCCAAGCCCTGGATCCTATGGATTTGGAACTTTTAGAGCTGACACAAAATAAGGCCCGCATCATCCTCTTAAATAAGCAAGATTTACCTAACCAATGGACCATTGAAGACTTAGCAAGTTATCTGCAAGATGATTCGGATATTATTAAAACCTCTGTCCTAACTGAGGACGGCTTAACTGCCCTGGAAGATGCTATTTCGGCACGCTTCTTATCCGGTAATCTCCAGTCTACCGACCTCAACTATCTCTTGAACAGTCGCCACACCCATCTGCTCAACCAAGCCCTAGCCAGTTTAGATGAAGTCATCCAGTCTTGTGCCATGAGCCTACCAGTGGATCTCATTCAGATAGACTATACCCGTGCCTGGGATGCCCTGGGCGAAATCACAGGCGACAGTGTTCAAGATGATCTCTTAACCAAGCTCTTCAGCCAATTCTGCTTAGGTAAATAAGGAGGATACATCATGCCAAAACTCGCCACTATCTGTTACATCGATAATGGCCATTCTCTGCTATTGCTTCACCGCAACAAGAAGCCCAATGACGTCCATGAAGGCAAATGGATTGGCGTCGGCGGTAAATTAGAAGCCGGCGAAAGCCCAGAGGAATGTGTCATTCGCGAAGCCAAAGAAGAAACCGGCCTGACCCTGCATCAGCCGCAATTGGTAGGCATTATCGTCTTTCCGGAATTTACTCCCGGCAATGACTGGTACACCTATGTCTTTCGGGCCCGCCATTTTGAGGGTCAAGTCATTGATTGCAATGAAGGCACCCTAGAGTGGGTACCCTATGACCAAGTCCTTAGCCGGCCTAGTTGGGAAGGGGATCATATCTTCTTAAGCTGGATTTTAGAGCAGAAACCCTTCTTTTCAGCCAAATTCAGCTATTCTTCTGATAATCGCCTACTTGATCACGAAGTTATTTTTTACACTCATCCATAAATCGCAAAGGAGTCAAAACCATGCAAGAATTCTCTGCTGGCCACTATGAAGTCATTGTTGTCGGCGCTGGCCATGCCGGTTCAGAAGCCGCATTGGCGGCAGCTCGTATGGGCTGTCGCACTCTGCTCTTAACCATTAGCTTAGAGATGGTAGCCTTTATGCCCTGTAACCCTTCTGTAGGGGGCCCTGCCAAGGGCGTTGTCGTTCGCGAAATCGATGCCCTCGGTGGCGAAATGGGCCGCAATATTGATAAGACCTACATCCAAATGCGCATGCTCAACACTGGGAAGGGACCAGCCGTCCAAGCTCTACGCGCCCAGGCAGACAAACATGCTTATGCGACCGCTATGAAACAAACCATTGAAGCTTGCCCTAACCTAGACCTTAAACAAGGCCTAGTTGACCGACTAGTAGTAGAAGAAGGACAAGTCCGTGGCGTTGTCACGTCGACTGGCGCCCGCTATAGTGCAGATGCCGTTGTCCTAACTGCTGGTACCTCTTCACGCGGCCAAATCATTATTGGTGAGCTCAAGTATTCATCTGGTCCCAACAATACCCTACCATCTCAAAAACTCTCTGAACACCTTTTGGAATTGGGTTTTGAATTAGCTCGTTTCAAAACTGGAACACCTATGCGTATCCATAAATCTAGCATTAACTATGACGCCATGGAGATTCAACCTGGTGATAGCCAACCCAACCATTTTTCCTTCTTAACACCAGATGCTGACTACCGACCTGACTTTGTCCCATGTTGGCTGACACATACTAGCCAAGATACGCATGAGGTCATTAAGGCTAACCTCCATCGCGCCCCTATGTTTACCGGCATCGTGGAGGGGGTAGGGGCACGTTATTGTCCTTCTATCGAAGACAAGATTGTGCGCTTTAGCGATAAGCCTCGCCATCAGATTTTTGTGGAGCCAGAAGGGCTCACAACCGATGAAATGTATATTCAAGGCCTATCCACCTCTATGCCAGAAGATGTGCAGCTTCAGATGCTCCATTCCGTAGCTGGCTTAGAAAATGCTAAACTCATGCGACCAGGATACGCAATTGAATACGACGTGGTCATCCCGCATCAATTGCGTGCTAGCTTAGAAACCAAATTAGTACGTGGCCTCTATACAGCTGGCCAAATGAACGGGACTAGCGGCTATGAAGAAGCGGCCGGCCAAGGCCTCATTGCTGGGATTAACGCAGCGCGTCAAGTCCAAGGGCAAGACCCACTCATCATCAAACGGAGTGACGGCTATATTGGCGTCATGATTGACGACTTAGTTACCAAAGGAACCACAGAGCCTTATCGTCTCTTAACTTCCCGGGCAGAGTATCGTCTCTTGCTACGCCACGATAATGCTGACTTGCGTCTGACGGAAATTGGCCACCAAATTGGCTTAGTCGATGACCAACGCTATGCAACCTATCTAGCTAAGAAAGCTCTGGTTGACGCCGAAATCAAACGTTTGAAGAAAATCACCTTGACACCTAAGACACCTGGCCTTCAGGAACTCTTTGAGCGTGTAGGCTCTTCGTCCCTCTTAGACGGAATCAGCGCCTTCAATCTGCTCAAGCGACCAGAGATTCGCTATTTAGATTTAGTGACTATCATTCCGCGACCAGAAGGGCCATTGGAACGCCAGGAAGCTGAACAAGTTGAAATCCAGATTAAGTATGAAGGTTATATCCAAAAAGCCATCGAGAAAGTTGAAAAAGTCAAAGCTATGGAAGAAAAACGTATTCCTGAAGATATTGACTACGACGCTATCTTGAATTTGGCTAACGAGGCGCGTGACCGCCTGAAATTAATTCAGCCAACTACCTTAGCGCAAGCTAGTCGGGTCAGTGGTGTTAACCCAGCAGACATTGCCATCTTGTCAGTCTACATCCAACAAGGCAAAATTGCCCGCCTGCAAGATCGTCAAGCCCAAGACTAAAAGAAAAGCCCCTTAAAGGGGCTTTTCTTCTTCTATATAATATAGTAAAAAGACAGGGCTTAAAACCCTGTCTCATTTTTTCATTATTTAATTGAGTGTCTACGACGTGCGAATTCTTGGAAGTGAAACTTCTCCAGTCGCGTATGAGAAATACTGTATTGGAAGAAGGTAGTATCTTCTAAGTAAACAAAGCTGTCTGTCTTAATGACATAGTCCATAGGCGTTAACTTCATGAGTTCCAAGCCTAGCTCAGACACAATCTCAGCCCGCATATCCTTGGTAGCATAGCTAATATCTAAGTCTAACTGACCTTCTAAGTACTCATAGACGGAGTTTTTAGCTACACGGCTCGGGATAGATGGCACCACGCTGCAACGGAACCAGTCTTCATCAATAATCATGACTTCGCCCGCGATAATTCGCGTACGCAATAAGTAAATAAAGCGTTCATTTTCAGTTACACCTTCTTTACCAATGAGAAAGTCTGGTGCCTTCACGATTTCATTACGGATTACTCGGGTTTCAGCTTTCATATTTTGATCAGCTTGTAACTCTTTGAAGCTGACCAAACCCGAAAATGGAAAGACAAAACGGTTAAAATCTAAAACGGTAGAACCACGACCTTGTTTCTTATGAATAAAGCCGTTTTCCAATAGGAGTTTTTGCGCCTTACGAATGGTTTCACGGGATACATCATAGGTTTCTGCTAGTTCATGTTCTGTAGGGATTAGTTCACCAATGGGGTAGGTCCCATTTTCAATTTTTTGTTTGATGTCTAGATAGACTCTTTCAAATTTATTCATTTTTACACCTCGATACGTATTCTAGCATAATCTGTTACTTTGTGAAAGAGTTTATCCAGTTTTTTTTCGCATTTTTTTAAGGATTTGTCCCTAACCAGTTCGAATTTACTTCCCAAATACCATTATCAGGCATTGGCAAGGTATCTGGCGTTAAAATAAGTCCGCCTACAGTCAGCTTCACCTGTTTGACCCCATAATAATCAGCGATTGTCTGGACAATAGCCGGTAAAACAGCCGTTTCTCGTGCTGTATGCTGATTCATGGCTGCTACTATACCAGGAGTGAAATCTACGAGGGCAGTTTGCGATTCAATTTTTACATCTTTGACTTCAACAGATGAATTAATCCATCCTTCTTTGCGGAACAATTCTGTAAAAGTTTTACCTGGATTCTGATTAGTCTGCCAAGTTAAGTGCCCCGTCCCCTTGGTCAAAATTGGATTCATCTGATTACTTGGCTTAGCTATATTGATAGGTTGCGTGATGCTAACCTGATGCTGGTTAGACTTAAGTGTGAGCGTAATATTTTCCCCACCACTATTAATGGCTTTCTGACTAGACATAATCAAACCTTGATTCTTGGCATAGTAGGTATGTAACTCTTGGTCAGATTGAAAGGTCGTTACCTCAATAACATCTTCATAATTGCTAGAACCTATTGTGGCTGATTGGTAGAGGTTCGTAATAGTGGAACGACTTCCTTGGCTATCTTGCCACATTGTTCCCACTTGAAGGGGAGCCATCAAATAAGGGATACGGTGGGTGTGACTAATTTGTTCTAGATGGTTGCTAGTATCCAAAGTATCCTGAGCTTGCCAAGATATCTGCCAACCTTCCTTTGTCAGCTGATAAACTGACACGTTGGCCCGACCATTAGGTAAGAGGGTCCGCACTTGCCATAGTTGACGGTTAGTGTCTACATAATCTGTGTACACTATTTGTAAACCATCATGCGTATCAAACTCTTTAAGTTGATTGATACCATTAGGCACATAATGACTTATCTCATATTGTGTTCCATCCGGTGCTTTTTGCCATGATGACGTGTCGTATTCTCCTGTGTTCTCTGCAACAGTAGAGCTAGTTTCAGACGATCCGTTCGTTGCTGTTCCTTGCCGGTCAGCAGCCTTCTTGTCTATTGATGCCTGAACATCTGGACTAATGTGAATCATAGGTTCTTGCTTGCAAGCACTTAATAGCAATACAAATCCAACAAGAAGAATCCCTCTTTTCATGCTGCTGCCCCTTTCTTTTGTGTTCTTCTCTAGCATATTCGTCTTATTTTACCATGCTCGCCATAATTTTACCATGCTTCAATTTATATCTACCATTAGTAAGCCTATAAATAGGGCAAATTCCTAAGAATTTGCCCTATATCACATAATCTATTCTGTCTCAAATAAGAAAGCAACGGCTTCATAAGCCCCTAAAGTCAATCTATCAGCATATTGGACTGGTCCATTGCCAATCAACTTAGTCGCTATTCGACCACGAAAGGCCTGAGGTAATTCAATTTCTACATTTCCATCATAAAAATGTCCTAGAACCAGTAATTGTTGCCCTTCATATTCTCTTACAAAGGCCATGATGCTAGGATGATCCAAGAATAAACCACCGTAAGTCCCATCCGAAATCACATCATAGTCCTTGCGCAAGCGAATGAGCTCTTGATAATAAGTATAAATCTTACCTTCCGCCAATTCCTTCTCAACATTAATAGTAGGATAGTTAGCTGCAACTTCTAGCCATGGCGTGGCCTTGGTAAAGCCTGCATGGGATGTTCCATCCCATTGCATAGGTGTGCGGCTGTTGTCGCGGGATTTGGCCTGAATGATGTCCATGGCTTTTTCATGGGAATAACCCTTATCCCTCATAATCTGATAGTTGTTGTGCGTCTCCACATCATTATATTGAGCCAATTCTTGGTAGCCCGGGTTAGTCATGCCAATTTCTTCGCCTTGGTAGATATAAGGCGTCCCACGCAATAAATGGGTAACTGTTGCAAGCAAGGTTTGTGTTTGATAAGGATAATTTACCACATCTCCAAAACGGTTGTTAGATCGAGGTTGGTCGTGATTATTGAAGAAGAGGGCATTCCATCCCTGTCCGTCAGACATGCCTGTTTGCCACTCATCTAAAATCCGCTTGAGCTCTAAGAAATCAAAAGCTGGATTGGACCATTTTTTCCCATTCTCATAGTCAACCTTGAGATGATGGAAGGAGAAAATCATAGATAGTTCTTGATCTTTAGGGTTGGTATAGCTAATCCCATTTTCAATTGTAGTAGAAGACATCTCCCCAACTGTGATGATTTCTTGATCCTGCCCAAAAGTAGCTTGGTTCAATTCCCGAATCCAAGTATGCACAATAGGCGTATCTGTATAGAGGGACTTCTCCTGACTAGAGCCGGGTGCTTGGCTATCAACCAATTCTTCTGACTTGCCAATAACATTCAAAACATCGAAGCGGAAACCTTTGACCCCTTTTTGACGCCAGAAATTCACCACTTGGTGGAGTTCTTGCCGAACCTGAGGATTGTGCCAATCTAAATCTGCCTGCGTCACATCATAAAGATGTAAATAATATAAGTCGGTCTTGCCAAACCTTTCCCAGGCAGGTCCGCCAAATTTAGACTCCCAGTTGGTTGGCAAACTACCGTCAGCCTTAGCAGGTCTTAAATAGAAGTAAGCTTGATACTTAGGGTCCCCTGCCAAGGCCTTCTTGAACCATTCATGTTCTGTCGAAACATGGTTCAAGACCATGTCGAGCATGAGGCCGATACCTCGTTTGTCGGCTTCAGCCACTAATTCTTCGAAATCTTCCATAGTCCCAAAGGCCGGGTCGATGGCACAATAATCCGAAATATCATAGCCATTATCATGTTGTGGGGAAGGGTAAAAAGGGTTCAACCATATTAAATCAATACCTAGACCCGCTAAGTAGTCTAGTTTTTCGATGATACCACGTAAGTCTCCCATCCCATTCCCTGTCGTGTCTTTGAAAGATTTAGGATAGAGTTGATAGACAACCTTTTTCGATAAGCGCATAAGAACCTCCTTTCAAAAGGACTAAGACAATCATCCTAGCCCCATAGCCTCTACTTTTACTTGTTAAAGAATGGAATATCAAAGTCAACAGCCTTGTTATCCAAGAACTTGAATTGACGATTGAAGAAAAGTGTTACAACAAATGGTACCACTAAAGCGACTGCCATGCAGACGAAGAACATCGCCATCGAGCCCGGTTGAATGACGATAAAGCCTGGTAGCCCCCCGACCCCAATGGCGTTAGAGGTCACCTTATAAGTTGTCGCAATCAAGCCCGCCAAGCTAGAGCCAATCATTCCGGCTAGGAATGGGTAAATATATTTAAGGTTCACCCCAAAGAGGGCCGGCTCAGTAACCCCTAGGTAACATGAAATAGCAGATGGTACTGTAATTTGGTTTTGCTCTTCATCCTTACGTGTCAACCACCAGACAGCTAAAACAGCTGAACCTTGGGCAATGTTAGAGAGAGCAATCATTGGCCAAAGACCTGTCCCATTGAAATTAGCAATGAGTTCAGAGTCAATCGCGTTGGTCATGTGATGGAGACCGGTGATAACTAGTGGCGCATAGAAGGCACCAAAGACAGCACCAAAGAGCCAAGAAAAAGTACCGGTCAAACCTGCTTTAACAACCGCTGCAATCCAGGAACCAATTGTCCAGCCAATTGGACCTAAAACTGTATGAGCTAAAATAACAGCTGGAACTAGAGCTAAAAATGGCACTAGAATCATGGACAGAACTTCAGGCACCACTTTACGCCAGAAGATTTCAAGGTATGACAGGGCCAAACCTGCTAAAATAGCCGGAATGACTTGAGCTTGATAACCAATAGCATTGAGGCGGAAGTAACCAAAATCCCAGAACTTAAGCGTTCCTTTTTCAACTGCCTCAGCAAAGCCATAAGCATTCGTTAACTGACCAGATACCAGAGTAATACCCAGTACAATCCCTAGAATTTGGGTGGTGCCCATCTTACGTGTAACCGACCAGACAATCCCTACTGGTAAGAAGTGGAAGATGGCTTCACCTGGTAGCCATAAGAAGGCGTTAACCCCTCTCCAGAACTGAGAAACGTCTACAATTGAGTTATAAAGTATGGTGCCATCTGGATTAAATTGAGCTTGGCCTTCAACAAATTTTTGCCCTAAGGCCTCAAACGGTACCCCTTCTAAGATGTTACGGAACCCTAAAATCAAGCCCCCTACGATAATAGCTGGAATGATTGGAGCGAAAATCTCTGCCATAGTGGTCATAGCACGTTGTAAGAGACTTTGGTTCTTCTTAGCAGCAGCCTTGACTTCATCCTTACTAGCCTCACCTACACCAGAAACTGCTTGGAATTCTTTGTAGAATTCAGAGACTGCATTACCAATAATGACCTGAAATTGGCCCGCTTGAGTAAAGCTACCTTTGACAGATGGTAGCGCCTCGATTGCCTTGACATCTGCCTGGCTAGGGTCGACCAAGGCAAAACGCATCCGTGTTGCACAGTGGGTCACTGCTGAGATGTTTTCCTTGCCACCAATTAAGGACAATAATTGCGTCGCATCTTGTTTGAAGTTTGACATCCTTTTTCCTCCTTTTAAACTTGTCTGTACAAATTTATAATCTCATTGTATCACTTATCACAGTGAATGCAAGCCTTTTTTGTAAGAGTTTTCTTGTTTTGAAAACATACTTCCACAATAAATCAGCTGTAACTGACTTATGGGTCAATTACAGCTGATTTTACTTTGTTATTTTCATTTAGTTTTCATACTCAACCACTAAATATCGGTTAGGTTCGACCCCTTCAGAGTGGGTCTTAACATGTTCGATTTGGCTAAGATGAGAGTGAATTTGCTTACGCTCGAAAGCTGGTAGAGGATCTAAAATCACAGCTTGCTTAGTCTTAAGGACTTGGCGAGCCGTACGTTCTGCAATGCTTTCTAAAATTCCTGCGCGACGATCGCGGTAGTCTCCCACATTAAGTAGAACTGCTACACGACGGTGATGTCCGCGGTGAACCATGACTTGAGCTAAGGATTGCAAGGCATCAATGATTTTACCATGTTTCCCGATAATCAAACCAGATTTGTCTGTTTCAATATTGAAATGAACTTCGCGAGAACTTGCTTCTACACTAACCTTTGCTTCAGCGCCAAAAGCCTTAATGACATCTTCAAGGTAACGCGCCACTGCTTCGAGGCTAACTGAAGCTTCGGCTTTATCTTCGGACTCGACCACTTCTTCTGTTTCTTCCACAAGAGCAGCTTCTTCAACAAGTGGACTCACTTCTTGGCTTGGCACAACTGGCTCCGCGACTACTTGACTTTCGACCGCTACAGCTGCTGCCACTTCTTCAACTTCTGTGGTTTCTTCAGCTAAGTCGTTGAGCGAGATTTTAGTTTTGGCACTAATTTCCACAATGGCATCTTGTTTACCAAAGCCGAAGAGACCCTTCTTACCTTCATTAATGACCGTTACCACCGCTTGATCTTCAGTGATATTAAGTTTGGATAAGCCGATTTTGACTGCTTGTTCCACGCTAGGTGCTTTAATCGTAACACTGTTATCTAACATAAAAGAACGCTCCTTTACTTATACTAACTATTTAACCTTCTTCAGCGCTTTACGTAAACGACGCTGACGGGCTTTTTCTTCTTGGCGTTTTGCTTCTCTTTGGGCAATAATCTTGTATGGGTTATAGAAGATAAAGGTTTGGACAACCCGTACTGCATTGGACACCACCCAATAGAGGGTAACCGCTGCTGGGAAGTTGAAGGATACCAAGAGAATCATGGCAGGTGCCACATAAGTCATGGCTTTGCTGGCGCCATTTTGGATAGGATTAGCCTTGACTGTTAGGTATGAGCTATACCAGGTTAGTACTGCGGCTAAAATTGGTAAGATGAAGTAAGGGTCTGCCTTACCCAAGGCTAGCCAGAGGAAGTGGCCATCCCGTAAAACTTCAGTTCGAGCAATTACCTGATAGAGGGCGAACATTACTGGCAATTGAATGAGAAGCGGTAAACATCCTGCAAATTGGTTAACACCGCGTTCCTTCATCAAATCCTGTTGAGCCTGCTGGAGGGCTTCCATGGACGCACGATCTCGGTTAGGGAATTGTTTTTTCAGTTCTTCAATTTCAGGTTGGATTTCAGCCATTTGGAATTGCGAATCCATCTGCATCTTAGTCAGAGGGGTTAGCGCAACCAAAATAATAATGGTAAAGAGAATAATACCTAAGCCGTAACTGCCTCCCAGTAAATTGGATAACCAAATAATGAATTGAGAGAGGGGGTAGATGATGTAGCCATCCCAGACACCACTACTGTTGGCGTCGACATTTGATGTGGCACCGCAACCCGCTAAGAAGATTGGCAAGGCCAAGAGCATAGCTGCTTTCATCCATCGCGATAAATTTTTCATTGAAACCTCCTATGAATGGGATGATAATAACTTTGCAACGGTCATGACATGACGCAGGGATTGACGCACCGTAGCTTGATCCTTGTCTTTAATATCAGGTCGAGCAATGAGAAGATAATCATATTCGTGGGGGATCTCATGCTCTAAATCCTGCAAGGATTGACGGAGATAACGTTTGACCTTATTGCGCATGACAGCATTCCCGATACGTTTTCCAACCGATAATCCGACGCGAAAATGTGCTTGTTCAGGTTTCGGATAGACATAAAGCACTAACTGCCGGTTGGCGTAAGTCTGGGCATGGTGATACACATGTTGAAATTCACGTTCTTTCTTGATTCGATAAGCTTTCTTCATGGTCTCTCCTTATTCTGCCTCAAGTGCAAAGTATTTCCCTACTATTATACCGTATTTTGCAAGCTTTTACATCTATAATTGTGTTTTGGAGCGGTTTTTCTTTTCATCTTTTGTAAGCTTATGGCGATTTGCTTAAGTTTATAAAACGTAATGGTTGCTTTTTATAACCTCATCCTTTATACTATAAAAAGTAATCATTACTTTTATAAAGGAGAAGAATATGAAGCGTACTTTATTTTTATTACTGAGTCTCTTTGCTCTAGCAGTGAGCCCCATCTCTGCTTTTGCCCATGGCAACCACTCCCACCACGAAGTAAAACCGCATCAGAAAGGGGTTTTTGAAGACAGCCAAGTCTCTGACCGGACCTTAAGCGACTATAGTGGTGACTGGCAATCTGTCTATCCTTATATGGAAAGCGGAGAACTAGATATGGTCATGCGCTACAAATCTAAGGCAGAAGGTGCAACCAAAACTTTCGAAGAATATAAGGAATACTATCTAGCGGGTTACAAGACAGATGTCACTCGAATCGTGATTGACGGCGATAGCGGCAAAATTACCTTTTATAAAGGTGACCAAGCTAGCACGGCAACCTACCGCTACGATGGCTATAAGATTCTAACCTATAAATCTGGTAAGAAAGGGGTCCGTTATCTCTTCACGGCCGAAGGCGATAGCCAAGGAGCACCTAAACACATTCAATTCTCTGATCATGAGATTGGACCTACCAAAGCCGAACACTTCCATATTTTTGCTGGTGACCAAGACCACGAAAAATTATTGGAAGAAATGGAAAATTGGCCAACCTACTACCCAAGTGATCTTGATGTCTATCAAATCATCGATGAAATGATTGCCCACCATTAATATTATAAAACTAGGCTACGAGATTTATTCATCTCGTAGCCTAGTTTATTTTTTAAGTTAGTTGAAGAACTCCATCAAGCTGTTGAAGGATTTCTGGATGTAAGTGATGTGTAACCATGATAAGCATTTTATCCTTTTGTTGGATAAGTAAATTTTCTATTTTTAGCATAGTTTCTTGGTCTAATCCAGATGTACTTTCATCCAATAAAAGAATAGGTTTATTATGTAACAGTGCACGGGCAATAGAAAGTCGTTGGAGTTGTCCCCCAGATAATAGACTGCCTTTGTCACCTATCTTTGTATTTAATCCATCTGGAAGCTGATTGATTACTTGTTTTAGATCAAGAGCCTCTAAAATTTTATATATGTAGTCGTCCGATAATTCTTCTCCAAAAGTCAAATTTTCTAAAATAGTACCCTCAATTTGACTATCGTATTGATTAATATAAATAATATTTTGATAAATTGAATCATAATCTACATCTAAAATACTATTTTCTCCATAGCGTATAGTCCCTTGATAGTGCCTATTTTTACCTGCTAATAGATTCAACAAAGTAGATTTACCTGAACCACTATTTCCAGTAATGGCGTACTTTCCTCCCATCTTAAACCGATATGATAAACCATTAAATAATGGATTCTCTTGATATGCAAAACTAATATTTTCTAAGCTTAATTCATCTATAGGTGTTAGATTTTGAGAAATATAATGAGCTGATTCTAATGCCTCAAATTTATCGAAAATAGGCTTGCTACTCTTGATAATGGCAAGATACTGGCTAATGTTACTTACTGTGTTAAAAATATCACCCGCTAAAGAAGCAGTTGCTGATAAAGAACCAATTGTGACGATTTGTTGAACTGCTAAATAACCAGTCAAAGCATAAAGAGAGAACTGACTCAATATATTTCCTAGACCGCTTATAACAGTAACCCAACCAATCTCTTTCTGATAATTATTTTTTTCTTGAGCTAGATGATCTGATGCCTGTTCTGTCTTCTTGATAATATAAGAAAACTTCCGATAAGAAAAAATTGTATCATAGGCCATTAAATAGTTGCCAATCTTCTGTATGAATTCCTCATTTGCTTGAGCCACTTGACGAGTAGTACGCTCCATCCTTCCGGAAAATAATTTGGGGATAAAAAGCAACACTAGAACTAGACTCGCCGTTAAAGCAATTAATGACCAATGCATGGTTAGGAGAGCAATTCCAGATGTAATGGCATTAATAATTCCTCCTATCAAGGCATACAGGGGAACCAAAGACTGTTTTTCGATTAAGTCCATATCATTGGTGAACCAAGAAACATATGATTGAGATTCCCTAGACTTGAAATCTTCATAGTCAATTTGGCTCAATTTTTTCAGTACTTTAATTCGTAAAAACGTTGTTTGCTGCTGAATTAATTTGCTCTGATATCTTATTTTTAAATAAGTCATTCCTAACATTATCAAATAGGCCATCAATAAATAGCCCATCGCCTGCAAAAAATTGATAAGATTTAAGCTAATGAGCGCATCTAAAATAAAAATTTGCATCAAGCTAGTTGCCGTTAGCGCGAGCGCATTGCCTAACAAGATGATTACCATCAGGAGATTTTCCTTCCAAAAATGTTTGATGAGCTGTTTCATTGATTTTTACCTACTTTCTGTTATGACATTTTCTAATAGTAATCAGATTCAAATTCAAAAATAATAGGTCTTCGCATAGTATCATCACCTCTAATCCTTATTTACATTATTAATTCTATCGCTTAAACTATAATCGTAGATAAAAATGTCGTATACGACATAAAGGGGAATTACAGATGGAAATTGGTGAAGCTCTATATCATTATCGTAAAAAATTGGGCCTAACAATGGAAGAAATGACCGTCGGTATCGTGACTCCTTCTTTTTACTCGAAGGTAGAAAAAGGTATCCACCGTATTTCAGCTGAGGATTTATTTAATATTCTTAATACACATGGCATTGATATCACGCAGTTTGTAAGGTCTGTTAATATTTCAAGCGATTCACTTGGTTTTGATCGCGCTCAGCATCAAATTCTTCAATACTATACACGCTATCAAAGTCAAAATCTAACTCAGTTGAAAAGTCAATTTCAAGGTGATAAGAGTCTTAATCAACTTGAAAAAGATTTACTTACGGCAATTGTTGATGTCTATCTGGCCGACTTAAACGATGATATATCCATGGTTGCAGAAAATACCAAACATTTTCTGCAAGATAAGCTTTTCAGCGCTGAAAACTGGGATAGCTATAAATTATCTTTATATACTAATATTATGGATTTATATGACCTAGAAGCTAACCGTCAAATGATTTTTTCTATACTTCGAAAAAATCTTGATGCTTATACAAGTAAACAACGCAGGATGATATTAGCAATTCTTAATAATTTTATTTATACTTGTATCAGAGAGAATGAAGATGAATTAGCTTGCTACTGTCTAACAATCATAGATAAAGAAGTTACTTTATACGAAAATCTTCCAGAAAAAATACACGCGCTATTTTACCAAGAACTATTATCCTACCGATCTAGACCACATTATTTACATGCAGACAAAATTGAACGCATCATTGATTCCCTTAGTCTATATGGGCTCGAGGAGACTAGTCATCAATTTCGGAAATTCTATGAAGAAAATAAAAGCTGTGAATGACTGCATTCACAGCTTTTATTCATTACCCGATTTCTAATTCTAACTTCACTCGAATCTTCACTGTGGTTTCCTCCTTCCAATATATTAGGTGAGACTAGAAATCACAATGAATAGATAAGTGATTTTTAAATTCGATCACCTTGATATGACACTAGTATATCCTCCACGTGGTTGATATTTTAAAATATGGCTAATTCGAATAATAATTGTCTAATACGAAAAAGAACCTTATTCCCAAGTAAATCGATAGGAATAAGGTTTTTGTATATCATTTATTTAACCCAAGTCACTAATTGATCCAGTGTTGGAAGAGATGGAAAATTGGCCAACCTACTATCCAAGCAATCTTGATGTCTATGAAATCATCAATGAAATGATTGCCCACCATTAATTTAAAAAGCCAGACTTGGAGGGATAAACCCCCTAGTCTGGCTTTTTTAAAATTAGATAATACATAATTATTTAAATATAACGTCGGACCCTTTTCATGTAGTCCTTATAGCTTTTTCCAAATTTTGCTAGACACCATCTTTCTTCAGAAAGAATAATCCAATGTGCTGAAATCTGGAAGATTAAGACTATTATCAACATTGGTACAGACTGTGTTAAGAAAGACATTCCTAAGAAACAAATAAAATAGGACACATACATCGGATTTCTTGAAATTTTATAGATTCCGTTAATATTTAACCCATTAACATCTGGCAATGCGAAGCATACAAGAGAAATTGCACATAATAGGATACCTACTATAAAAAAGACAGTTCCGCAATAAAATAAAAGTGAATCATCAATTTTTACTGATGAGACCATTAAGCATATGAACAATCCAATATTGGATATCTGATAAATGTAATATGCTATTTTTTCTGATTTTTGTAGTGGAGCAAAATATGTAGCTCGCTGTATCGCTTCCCTCTTTATGATTGCTAATAATCCGAATCTTACTATTAAGAATAGCAGCAAAAGCCAAATTCCAGCCACTATCATCCCTCCTTAAAAGTTCATCATTTATTTAACCCAAGTCACTAATTGATTTAGTGGCTGACGAGTTTTTTGAGGGACTGACCCAAGTCCATAGCCGAAAGCCACCATGACAGAGACACCCCATTCACTAGATTCTAATAGACCACGTTCAGTTAACAAATCAGTCACTGCCTGGCGATTGAAGCCTTCCATAGCCAGAGAATCAATGCCTCTCAAGGCTGCAACTTGCATCATCTGAGATAGTGCTAGGTAGGACTGCTTGCTAGCCCAATCGAAGGTGGCCCGTTCAGAACTCAATAAGTCGAAATCTTCCTTCTGGAAGGTCTCGAAGCGTTGTTGCTTAAATTCACAGAGGTCTTCTGGCAGTCCTTGAATTTCCCGCATCATGTAATCAATATAAGGCGCATCATAGCGTAAACTATCCTGCGTGCGCGATAAAATGATGACAAAATGGCTAGCTGATGCTAAAGCTTTCTGAGCACCTAGGGCGATAGGTGCCAAGGCTTGCTTGAGTGACTCCGATTCAATGACTAAAAAGTGCCAAGGCTCAAACCCATAAGAACTAGGGGCTAATTGGCCAGCTTCTAAAATCAAGTGGAAATCCTGGTCAGAAATCTTACGATTGGGATCATAGTCGCGACAAGCATAACGTCGCTTAAGTAAATCTCGAATAGCTTCTGGGGTCATGATAGGGTCCTTTCTTTAGGTAGCTTACTGTATATTAAGAAGAAAGGCCGCTTCTGGTTTAGAAGCGGCCTGTTAAGGTCTCAGAATTATTGAGCTAGACGTTTGCGTCCTTTTTGGCGGCGACGTTTTAAGACGTTACGGCCGTTTTTAGTGCTCATACGTTTACGGAAACCATGCACTTTTTTACGTGTACGTTTCTTTGGTTGGTAAGTTCTCTTCATGCGATCCACCTCCTGCTGCATTCTTGTGTAGAGTACTAGATTAGTTTAATGAAGTTAGAGCTGAAAGTCAAGGATTTTTGTAACTTTTGCTAAACTTTCTCTGTCTCAAGTGGGCACTGAATCCGACTTACTGTGCACAAATATGTGGATAAGTAGAATAAACTGTGCATAAGTCTCAACTATATCCACAAGTTATTTTAAACTTATCCACATTTTTAAACTTATGCACATTTTAGCGACTTATGCACAGAAATAAGTTGATAATTACCCTAAAAGCTTATATAATAAGGTTCGTATGACTTTCACTTATGCACACCTAACTGTTATTTTCTCTCTAAATGGACTTTATCCACACTTTTCATTCACCTGTGGATAAGTTTCCGTTCATATGTGGATAGAGGGACTTATCCACAGAAACTAGAGATAGCAAGCTGATTATGCTATAATAGAAGTGATTGATTCTGCTTATGAAAGAGGTGACCCCGTCAATGGAAGAGAAAGAGCTCTTTTGGCAAGAACTCCTAGAATATATACGCCATTATGGTGGTTTAGACGAAAAGACTTTTGAAGCTTTTGTTTCTAGTGCTGATATCATGGAATTAACAGAAAACTCCTTTAAACTGCGCGTTCCCAATAGTCTTATTCGGAACTTCTGGGAACAGGGGAAGCTTAAGAATGTCGTAGTAGATTTTTCCTTATCTACCTTTGGACGTCAGTACCAAGCCAAATATGTGGTATCTCCTTCTAAGCAGCAGGTAAATACTCCAGTAGTCCAGACACCAGTCCATATTTCTCCCTTGGAGATGGAACCCAATGAACCGAGTTCTTACAGTCGCTCCCAATTAAATCCTAACTATACCTTCTCTAATTTTGTCATCGGGGAGGCCAATAAAATGGCCCATGCAGCAGCCTTGACCGTCTGTGACGCCCCGGGAGAGACTTACAACCCTTACTTGATTTATGGGGGCGTGGGGCTAGGTAAAACCCACCTCATGCAGGCTATTGGGAACGAAATCCTTAGTCGCCAACCACATGCTAAGATTAAGTATGCCACGACTGAATCCTTTACTAATGACTTTATTACCGCTTTAGAGAAAAATACAATCGAAGAATTCCGCCATATGTACCGAAAGATTGATGTGCTCTTGATTGATGATATTCAGTTTTTAAGTAATAAAAACAAGACGCGCGAAGAATTCTTCCATACCTTTAATGAGCTTTATAATCACGGCAAACAGATTGTTATGACCTGTGACCGCTTGCCAAGTTCCTTAAGTGGCTTAGAAGATCGACTGATTAGTCGCTTTGCTTGGGGCTTACAGATTGATATTACGCCGCCAGACTTTGAAACGCGGATTGCCATCTTACGTAAGAAAGCAAGTAATGAATTCTCGGCCGATACCCTGCAATATATCGCCAGCCACGTGAATACCAATATCCGGGAACTAGAAGGTGCCTTGACGCGGGTCACAGCCTATGCGACTATCCACAACCGTGAAATTACCACTAATTTAGCGGCCGAAGCCCTATCTAGTCTCCTCAATGGAACTCCAACTATGAGCGATAAGCTATCCATTGATGAGATTGTCACCCAGGTTGGACGCTACTATAATGTCGAAATAGATGAATTAAAGGGCAAGAAACGGACCAAGGAAATCGTTCATCCCCGTCAAGTTGCCATGTATCTCTGTCGTGAATTAACGGATGTCTCCTTCCCAAAAATTGGCGAAGCCTTCGGCAAGCGTAATCACACCACCATTATCCATGCCTATGAGAAAATCAATGACGAATTACAACATAATGCTCGACTCAAACAGGAGCTCAGTGAGCTCAAACAAAAACTAGGTCAGTAAGCTTGTTGATAAGTCTAAACACTTGTGGATAATTATGCACAGGGTTTTCCACATGAGAAAATCCCTTTATCTTCCCACTCAAGACAGTCTTCCACAGAATCCACAAGCCTTATGATGAAGAAGACTATATATATTTATCTTATTATATTTATGAATAAAAGGAGTCGACCCCCCATGCATTTTTCGATTAACCGTGATTACTTCATTAATCAACTCAACCATGTAGCACGGGCTATTCCAGGTAAAGCAGCTATTCCTGTTTTAACTGGTATGAAATTAGAGCTTAAATCAGATCGATTGATTTTAACTGGTAGTGACGCTAGCATTTCCATTGAAAGTGTCATTGAAACAAGTCAAGAGGCAGCTCAACTTCAAGTTACTAGACCAGGTAGTATTGTCTTATCAGCACGTCTCTTCATTGATATTGTGCGCAAGCTACCAACTAATCAGGTAGAGATTGAAGTGCAAGACCACTATAATGTTCAATTAACATCAGGTAAAGCGGTCTTTACCATTCAAGGGGTAGACAGTAGCCAATACCCTGTCTTACCGGAAACAGATGAAGATAAGCCTGTCACCTTACCAGGTCTACTATTTAAGAAGTTAATCAACCAAACCATCTTCTCTGCCTCCAACCAAGAAAACCGTCCAATTTTAACTGGTTTGAACCTTTCTTTCCATGATGGTTACTTGACTGGGGTTGCAACTGATAGTCATCGCTTGAGTAAACGCGATATTCCAATTAAGGATCTCAATCCAAGTCTCAAGGGACTTAATATTACCATTCCTAAGAAAACAGTGATTGAGTTGACTCGTATCTTAGATGACGAAACCAACGTGACTTTCTATGTTATGGCTCAGCAATTAGTTTTCCATTTTGATAATCTAGTCATTTACTCTCGTTTACTAGAAGGAACTTTCCCAGATACTAGCCGCTTAATTCCAACTACTTACAATACAGAATTAACCGTCAACACCCAATCCTTCAACCAAGCTTTGGAGCGGGCAGCGCTCTTAGTTCATGTGGCTAAGTCTAATGTGGTTCAACTTAAAATGAGTCAAGGAAGTGTGGCGCTTCTAGTACAAGGTATTTCAATTGGTCAGTCTACTGAAGAGTTAAGCTATGATAGCTTGGAAGGGGACGACTTAACCATTGCCTTCAACCCTGATTATATGCGTGATGCCGTCAAATCATTTGGTGATACCACCATTAAATTAGGCTTTATCTCAGGTGAACGGCCATTATTGCTTCGCGAAGATAAAGTTGAAGAAGGTCATAATGACTTGATCCAACTTTTAACGCCAATCCGTACTCACCACGTTTAAAAATCTAAAACTAAAAAAAAGCGCCTTTTTAGGCGTTTTTTTATTTAGCTAACTATGGGGCTTATTTGCCAGAAAAATTGCTTAAATCGACAAAAAAGAGTATAATTAGAGGGTAAAGGTCTAAAATCAAGATAGGTTAAGGTGATAAAATGGCAAGACAAGAAATAAGCATTGAGTCAGATTTCATTACCCTAGGACAGGTATTGAAAAATGAAGGCATCATTGCAACAGGTGGCCAAGCCAAATGGTTTCTGTCAGAAGAAAAGGTCTTGGTAAATCAGGAGCAGGAAACACGCCGAGGGCGTAAGCTCTATCCAGGGGATCAAGTCACCATTCCGGCTTTGGATTTTGATGCCTTGATGGTTGCAGATGAAGCTTAAGATCTTAAAGTTAAGCCATTTTCGTAATTACCAAGGGATTGAGCTTTGCCTAGGACCGGGTTTAACTATTCTGACAGGTGAAAATGCCCAGGGCAAGACCAACCTCTTAGAATCGATTTTTCTCTTGTCTTTGGCTAAAAGTCACCGAACGAATCATGATAGTGAAATGATTGAGTGGGACCAAGAACAAGCAAGGATTGAAGCGGTCATCGAGACCAAAAACTATGAAATTCCCCTGGCTTTAACCTTGACCAAAAAAGGCAAGGTAGCTCAGGTTAATTACCTAGATCAATCGAAGCTTAGCCATTTTGTGGGGCAATTCAATACGGTGCTATTTGCGCCAGAAGATATGCAACTAATCAAGGGGGCACCTAATTTACGGCGTCGTTTCCTAGACATCGAGTTAGGTCAGGCCAATCCCATTTATCTTAATCACCTCTTAACCTATCAGCGTTTGCTTAAACAGCGCAATAGCTACCTCAAGCAGGAGGGACGGGGCAAGAAATTCGATCAAGTCTTCTTTGAAATTTTGACTGAACAACTATGCCAAGAAGGTGCACATTTGATTCAATATCGCATGGAATTTCTTGAAAAATTAGGGCAAATCGCTAGTCCTATCCATCAGAATCTATCCAATGGTCGTGACCAGTTGCATCTTGAATATGTCAATGGTAGCCAAGTATATCAATCTTTATCCTTAGAGGAAAGAATCAAGCAACTCCTCGATCAAGCTAGCACTTATGCCAGTCGTGAGCGTGATCAAGGAACGACCTTGTTTGGGCCTCACCGCGATGATTTTATGACCTATGTAAATGATAAAAAAGCCCAATTTTTCGGGTCTCAGGGTCAGCAACGTACCATTGTCTTGAGTTTAAAACTTGCTGAAATTGAGCTTATTAAACAAGCAAGAGGCGAATATCCCGTTCTACTCTTAGATGATGTCTTATCAGAGCTAGATGATGATCGCCAACATATTTTGATGTCTTATATTAAAGATAAGGTCCAGACCATCCTGACGACTGCAACGATTAAGGGCCTTAAACTACATCAGTTGCCTCATGCCGAGATTTTCTATATCTCAGCAGGTAACATCAGTAAAGGAGAACACTATGACGGAACAAATGCAAGCACCCCAACAGTATGATGCGGGTCAGATTCAGGTCTTAGAAGGTTTAGAAGCCGTCCGCAAGCGTCCCGGTATGTATATTGGGTCTACCTCGATTGTTGGTTTACACCATTTAGTTTGGGAAATTGTGGATAACTCAATCGACGAAGCTTTGGCTGGTTATTGTGACCATATCGAAGTAACCATTGAAGCCAATAATAGTATTACCGTTCAAGATAATGGACGGGGGATTCCTGTTGATATTCAACCTCAAACAGGCCGTCCAGCGGTTGAGACTGTCTTTACGGTCCTCCATGCCGGTGGTAAATTTGGCGGTGGCGGTTATAAGGTATCTGGGGGTCTCCACGGTGTGGGGGCATCTGTCGTAAACGCCTTGTCTACTGAATTAACCGTGCAAGTTTCGCGTGACGGGAAACTCTATCAACAACGTTACCATCGTGGAGCTGTTGAAGGCGACCTCGAAGTGATCGGTCAAGCCACAGAAACAGGGACTAAGGTCAACTTCTTACCAGACCCTGCTATCTTTACTGAAACAACGGTCTTTGAATATGATCGTTTGAAGAAACGGATTCGCGAGTTAGCCTTCCTTAACAAGGGTTTACGGATTACCATTGAAGATAAGCGTCTGGATCAAGAAGAAAAAGATAGCTTCCACTATGAAGGTGGGATTAAGAGCTATGTACAACATCTCAATCAACATAAGACGCCAATTTTTGAAGAACCAATTTATATTGAAGGCGAAGTCGATGATATCCAAGTCGAAATTTCCATGCAGTATACGGATAGTTATCATACAACTATTCTGTCCTTTGCCAACAATATTCACACCCATGAGGGTGGGTCTCACGAAGCCGGCTTTAAGACTGGTTTAACGCGGGTTATCAATGATTATGCCCGTAAGATGAACTTAATCAAGGATAATGACGAGAATCTAACCGGTGAAGATGTCCGTGAAGGTTTAACCTTGGTTCTCTCTATCAAACACCCAGATCCTCAATTTGAGGGGCAAACCAAGACAAAATTAGGTAACTCCGAAGTACGGGCCATCACAGACCGACTCTTCTCCAATGGGTTTGATGTTTACCTTATGGAAAATCCTAAAGTGGCACGCATTATTGTCGATAAAGGGATTTTAGCGGCTAAGGCTCGTATGGCAGCCAAACGTGCGCGGGAAATGACAAGACGTAAGTCAGTCATGGAAATTAGTAACCTACCTGGTAAATTAGCTGACTGTTCTAGCCGTGAAGCGGAACTCTGCGAATTATTTATCGTCGAGGGGGACTCAGCCGGCGGTTCAGCCAAGCAGGGTCGTTCGCGTATGTACCAAGCCATTTTGCCTATTCGTGGTAAAATCCTCAACGTTGAAAAAGCGTCCATGGATAAGATTCTCAATAACGAAGAAATCCGTTCCCTCTTTACTGCCATGGGGACAGGCTTTGGTGGGGAATTCGATGTGTCCAAAGCTCGTTATCATAAACTTATTCTGATGACCGATGCGGACGTCGATGGGGCTCACATCAGAACCTTACTCCTAACCTTGATTTATCGCTATATGCGTCCACTTTTAGATGCAGGTTATGTTTATATTGCTAAACCACCTCTTTATCAAGTTAAACAAGGTAAGCGTGCTATTTACCTAGATACTGATGTGGAACTCAAGGAGTGGCAAGAAGAAAATCCTAACGCGCGTTACACCATTCAGCGCTATAAGGGTCTCGGGGAAATGAACGAAGACCAATTATGGGAAACAACCATGAATCCAGAAAATCGCCGTATGTTACAGGTGACGGTGGAAGATGCTATTGAAGCAGAAGCCGTCCTGGAAATGTTGATGGGTGACGATGTAGAACCACGGCGGGCCTTCATTGAAGATAATGCTGTCTATGTCGAAAACCTTGATATCTAGCAGGCTGCGACAAGGAGAAAGGAACTAATAGTATGAGTGAAAGCTTTGATCATACACCGCATAATTATGAGGTCGTCAATCTCTCTAACGAGATGCGGACTTCCTTCCTAGATTATGCTATGAGCGTCATTGTTTCTAGGGCCTTGCCTGATGTACGTGACGGACTTAAGCCAGTTCACCGCCGTATTCTCTACGGGATGAATGAAATGGGAGTTACTCCGGATAAACCTTATAAGAAATCGGCTCGTATCGTCGGGGACGTTATGGGTAAATATCACCCACACGGGGACTCGGCGATTTATGAAGCCATGGTCCGGATGGCCCAACCTTTTAGTTATCGGGAACTACTAGTCGATGGGCACGGTAACTTTGGTTCTGTCGATGGCGACGGGGCAGCAGCAATGCGGTATACTGAGGCGCGTATGTCTAAGATTGCCATGGAAATGCTCAAGGATATCAATAAGGATACAGTTGATTTCAAGGATAACTATTCTCAAGAAGAAAAAGAACCTGTAACCCTCCCCTCTCGTTTCCCTAACGTCTTAGTTAACGGGGCTGCCGGGATTGCGGTTGGGATGGCAACCAATATTCCGCCTCATAACTTAGGTGAAACCATTGATGCCCTCAGCCTCTTGATGAAAAATCCAGATGTGTCCGTTAATGAGCTAATGGAAGCTTTACCTGGGCCAGACTTCCCAACAGGTGGGATTGTCATGGGGAAATCAGGTATCCGCAAGGCCTATCAAACTGGTAAAGGCAAAATCATTGTTCGAAGCCGCGTTGAAATCGAGCAAATGGCTCATGACAAGGAACGAATTGTTGTGACCGAGATTCCCTATGGGGTCAACAAGGCTAAGTTAGTAGAACGGATTGCCGAATTAGCTCGGGAGAAAAAAATTGAAGGGATTACCTATGTGGCCGATGAATCTGGTCGTGAAGGTATGCGAATTGTTGTAGAAGTACGACGCGACACCAGTGCCAATGTCGTGCTCAACAATCTCTATAAATACACCGCCCTTCAAGTTACTTTTGGCTTCAATATGTTAGCTATCGACAAGGGCGTTCCGAAGATCATGAGCCTCAAGGAAATCTTGACCAAGTATTTGGAGTACCAAATCGAAGTCATTCGTCGACGGACTGAATTTGAAAAACGTAAGGCCGAAGACCGGGCTCACATCTTAGAAGGTTTACGTAAGGCATTAGACTTTATTGATGAGATTATTGCCATTATTCGTGGCTCTCACGATACAGAAGTAGCCAAGGTTCAGTTAATTGAACGTTTTGAATTCTCGCCAATTCAGGCCCAAGCAATCTTAGACATGCGTCTGGCTCGCTTGACTGGTTTGGAACGTGAGAAGATTGAAGCAGAATATAACGATTTGATGGAATTAATTCGTCGTTTAACTGAAATTTTAAGTTCAGAAGCCAACATTATGGCCATTATTGAAGACGAATTGGCAGATATCAAGAATCGTTTCCCAGGCCAACGTCGGACGGAATTACGTGTTGGTGAATTGACCAGCATCGAAGATGAGGACTTGATTGAAGAAGAAGACGTCTTGATTGCCTTGACTTCTAATGGGTATATCAAACGGATGACTCAGGATGAATTCCAAGTTCAAAACCGTGGTGGCCGTGGGGTTAAAGGCATGGGGATGAGCGATAACGACAATATCCAAACCCTCGTTTCCTGCTCGACTCACGACAGCCTACTCTTCTTCACCAATAAAGGGAAAGTCTATCAAAGTAAAGGTTATGATATTCCTGAGTATGGTCGGACTGCCAAGGGGATTCCAGTGGTCAACCTCCTCAATATCGAGAAGGAAGAATACGTTAAGGAAATCATTGCTCTTCATCCAAGTGAGGAAAATCAATACCTCTTCTTCGTCACTAAAAATGGGATTGTGAAGCGTTCTGACGTTAACGCCTACGCTAACATCCGCAATAATGGTTTGATTGCCCTTAACATGCGCGAAGACGATGAATTAATCAACGTCCTAGTGACGAATGGTCAGCAAAATATTATTATCGGAAGTCACAATGGTTATGCTATGACTTTCGCAGAAACAGATGCCCGTATCATGGGCCGGACAGCGACCGGGGTACGTGGAATGAAACTGCGTGAGGGTGACTATGTTGTTGGGGCGGCCGTCTTAAACCCTGAATCTAATGTCTTAGTTGTAACCGAGCGTGGTTATGGTAAGCAAACCCCAGCTAGCGAGTATGCTGTTAAGAACCGAGGAGGTAAAGGGATTAAGACCTCTAATATTTCTGCTAAATCTGGTCAGCTTGCTGGTATTGTAGCGACTGAAGGTGATGAAGACCTCATGGTGATGACCGATCAAGGGGTTGTAATCCGCTTCAATATTGCTAGCATCTCTGTTACTTCACGCGCTACCCTTGGGGTCAAAATGATTCGTCTAGATGATGGAGCTAAGGTAAGTTCTATTACCAAGATCATGAAGACAGGTGAAGAAACTCAAGAACTGGCTGAAACAGAAGTAGATACTGAAGAAGCTAAGGATGACTCGGATTCTGAAGAAGAATAAGAAGTTCAAACAAGAAGTTGAATTCCTTTATCGGAACTCAACTTCTTTTCTTTTGTCTTAGCATGATTTGACATGATAGTTAAGAAGGGATAAGATTAAGACTTAGAGAAGGTTTTGAGAGAGGGGGATTATCCCATGAAAACTTGGCAACAAGTCTGGACTCTGGTTGGAGTAAAATTTAAGCAGAGTTTTGCGTCTGTCAAAATATCACCTATGATATATATAACGATTTTATATCCAGTAATAATGAATTTCATTCTTCCAAACGATGTGAGTCCTATAGAACGACAAGGCTTTGTTATGATTATGTTTTTTTCCTTTTTAGGTAGCGTGTCTCCCATTACGCTTACTATGTTGAATTTAACTGAGGATAAGGAGCATAAAACTTTACGTATTTTATTAGATAGTCATGTTAGACCTTGGGTTTATTTACTGTCCCTAGTCATTATGACACAGATTACTATGTGGGTGACAGTAATGATAAGCCTTCCTTTATTGAACCTAGATTATCAGTATTTAGGCTCTATTTTTGGCATGATTTTCCATTTTGGTATGTGCTTTCTAATTTCTAGTATCTTGGGATTGATTTTTGGTTTAATATTTGATCGGTCTGCAACAGCAAATGCTGCAAGTATAGTCCCCATGCTAGCCATAGCCTTTATTCCTCTATTTAGTAGAATGAATGACCATTTAGCAGGATTGATGCCTTATTTTTATACTGGACGTGCCAATGCCTGGTTACTTCATTTAGATTATGGCAATCTAGGGATAGATTTCTTGATTTATGGCCTGTGGCTACTAGCTAGTCTGATTGCTTTGACTATTTGTTATCGACAAAGACGGAATCGACTCTATCTATAAAATAAAGGGAGGATGAGCCCATGAAGTTATGTGAATGGCAGGATGTAATGAAGCAATCGCAGAATGGCATGTTACTCAAGGATTTGAATTTTAGTATTGAAGCAAGGCAGCATCTAGGAATCAAATTCACGCAAGATGAACGGCAAATCTTCTACGAACTTTTGGTGGAGCGTGAGCGACCAACGAGCGGTCAAATTAGCCGTAGTTTTAAGACGATGGCAAGTTGCCGCTTAGATGACGGAGTCTATGAAGGTCAGACAGTTAAAGTCGCTATTACTCTTTTTAGTCGTCTGACTGGTTATACTGGTAATTTGTCAGAGCTCTATGAGGCCTTCGCCTTATCGGATTTAGTAAATTATCGTATCAAGGATTTGACGTCTGATCAGCGTCATCGCTTGCAGTTGCTACGAGCTATTCTTAAGCAACCAGATTTGCTCTACCTAGAAAGTCCCATTTCGCTACTGAGTCATGACGGTGTGGGGCTCTATCTTAAGGCTTTGGATTATATCAAGTCTCTCCCCCTAACCCTCTTGATTACGGCTACCTCATTAGAAGAATTAGTTCTCCTTAATATCGTGACCTATCGTTACCAGTTTCATGAGGGACTAGAATTGGTAGATGTCTCAGAGGAAGAATCGGATTCAGAAGGTAAGGAAGCAGATGAATTAACCGCTACTGAACTCAATCGCGTCTTTAAAGTTGCCTGCAAACTCAGTGATAAGACTGTTTACTTTAATCCAAATGAAATAGATTATATTGAAAGCATTAATAGTGTATCGACCGTTCAAGTTAATGGCGATTCTTATCCGACTGCCATGACTTTGTCTGACTTAGAAGATAAGTTGAAGCACTTCGGCTTCTTCCGTTGTCATCGATCTTACCTGGTTAACCTCCAGCGAATTAACGAATTGGTGTCTTATTCTAAGAATTCTTATACCCTGATTCTCAAGAAACCTAAAGAAACGCTCTTGCCTCTGTCGCGCAGTCGATTGGACTCTTTGCGACAATTAATTGAATTATAGCCATTTCTGAGGTACCACTCAGCCCATTTTTTCCACACTTGGGCCGAGTGGGCCTCTTTTTGACTTTTTGGCCGTACAATTGGGCGATTTTTTACGTCAAAAGTCAAAAGTCGGTGTAGACTATAGTCATCAAAGCAAATACCAGAAGGAGGAAGTCACATGTCACACACATCTGTTATCGAGGTGCGCGACCTCGTCAAACAATTTAAAAATCAAACCGCGCTCAATCATTTAGATTTTTCAGTTGAATCTGGAGAAATTTTTGGATTTTTAGGACCATCGGGTGCAGGTAAAACAACTACCATTAAAATCTTAACCGGTCAACTACTAGCTAGTTCAGGTGAAACTAAATTATTAGGAATAGCAACTGATGCTCTGACCCAAGATATCTATAAGGAAGTCGGAATCGTCACGGATAACTCAGGTCTCTACGAAAATGTTTCTGTCTATCATAATATGAAGTTTTTCGCCGATCTACTTAAGGTTGATAAGAAGCGGATTGACTTCTTACTTGAACGCGTTGGATTGACTCAAGACAAGAAGAAACTTGCCCGCCGTTTATCGAAAGGGATGCGTCAACGTCTAGTATTGGCCCGTGCCCTGCTCCATTCACCTAAGGTTCTCTTCCTAGATGAACCAACTTCCGGTTTGGATCCTGCCACTGCTCAAGCCATTCATAAGTTACTGAAGGAAGTGCAAGCTGAAGGAACCACCATCTTCCTCACTACCCATAATATGGAAGAAGCAACTAAACTCTGTGATCGAGTGGCTCTTCTCAATGACGGTAAGATTGTCTCACTTGATACACCAAGAAATACCTGCTTAAGCTTTAAGCGAGAACGCAAGTTAGAAGTGGGCTTAAAAGACAAGAGTCAGGTAGTCATTAATCAAGACCCAGCAGGCATTGCCCAACTGAATGAATGGTTAAGCCAAGACTTAGTCGAAACCATCCATTCCAATGAACCAACGTTAGAAGAAGTATTTATTGCTAAGACAGGGAGAGAATTACTATGATGAACTTACACAAAATCTGGACTATTTCAAAATTCAAAATTTACCAAATCGTTGTTAATATGCAGATTTTACCTATTTTGTTAATGGGTATGATTATGCCGGTTGCTATGAATTTTATCTTGCCTCGAACGGATGAATTTGCTCAAGGAAATGTACGTAGTATCATGATTATTTCCATGGGTTTCATCTTTATCGCAGGGATGGGAAGTGCCATGACTGGTATGATGAGCTTAGTTGAGGAAAAGGAAAAGAAAACCTTGCGGGTCTTGATGACTTCAACGGTAACAAGCTTAGAATTTCTCATTGCTACCCTACTGCCAACGGTTGTTCTTTTATTGCTTCTTAGTTATCTCTTGATTCCTTTATCAGGTATGAGTTTTTCTGATTTATCTCTTCTTAAGTATGGGATTGTCAGTTTATCAACCATTGTTTCAGGATCTATTATTGGCTTTATTTCAGGAATTTTCGCTAAAAATTCATCTGAGGCCACAGCCTACAGTATTTTCCCTTTGATGATTTTAATCTTAGTTCCTTTCTATTCCATGTTTAGTGAACCTTTGGCTAAGGTTGCGCCCTATCTATACACTAACTTCTTCTTCAGTTGGGCGCGTAACTTTGCTGATGCTAGCTTGCCCTTACGAGAAGTATTAGTAGCTTTAGCTTGGTTATTAGGTCTTAGTGTAGTCTTCATTCTACTCTATCGTCATAATGGATTAGAAAAAGAATAGGAGGAAACTCTTATGTCATCTACACGTCCTAATCAACTAATCAATATAGTCTTGCTTCTTATCCTTCTGCTAAGCCTTTTTATAGAAGTAACATTAGGATCAAGCACTAGCATTTGGTTGTCTATTTTAGGAAATCATTACTTCCAACGTGCCATCGCCATGGCCATAATCGGCAACTTTTGTTATAAATTGTGTTGTCAGGAATGCTAAGTAAGTCCATCCCCCTTTTGGGGGATGTTTTTGTTTGAAGTCTTATGCTAGAATCTTTTGATTATAGCTTGCAATTCTTGCTAGGGTCGCGTATAATTATTAGATGTGAGTATGTGACTATTTCCATACTCTCCTTGCTCTTTATGAGCCAATAGTCCAAAAGGAGGTGCAGTCAATGAGTCAAGCAACTAAATACGAAATCTTGTACATCATCCGTCCTGATTTAACAGATGACGCCAAGAAAGAATTGATCGAGCGTTTCGATTCAATCTTAACTGAGAACGGTACTGAAGTTGTTGAATCGAAAGACTGGGCGAAAAAACGTTTTGCTTACGAAATCAACGACTACAAAGAAGGTATTTACCATATCGTGAATGTTGTCGCTGAAAACGCACAAGGCATTAACGAATTCGACCGTCTTGCGAAAATCAACCGTGACATCTTACGTCACATGATCGTCAAAGTCGAAGCTTAATTGTTTCACGTGAAACATCTTGAGGGAGGAACCAGCATGAATACTGTACAATTAGTCGGACGTTTAACCCGTGATGTTGAATTACGTTTTACCTCATCTGGCACTGCAGTCGGTTCTTTTACCATTGCGGTTAACCGTAATTTTACTAACCAACAAGGTGAACGTGAAGCTGACTTCATTTCGTGTGTGATTTGGCGGAAGGCAGCTGAAAACTTGGCTAACTTCACGCGTAAAGGTTCCTTGATTGCTATTGATGGACGTCTTCAAACACGTTCATACGATAATCAACAAGGCCAACGAGTATATGTAACTGAAGTGGTTGTTAACAACTTCGACTTGCTAGAATCTCGTTCTGTGACTGAACAACGTCCTGTCTCTAGTCCAAACACTGATCACCAAGCAGGTGCTTATAGTGCAGGTGGAGGCCAAGGATACCAATCACAGCCACAAATGAATCAAAATAACTATAATCAATCATTTTCTTCATCAAATACTTCTCCATTTATGGATGAAGGTCACCCAATTGATATTTCTGAAGATGATTTACCATTCTAAGAACTAAGAAGGAGTATGACATATGGCTGAACAACAACAACGCCGTGGCGGTCGTCGCCGTCGTAGAAAAGTATGTTTCTTCTGCGCAAACCATATCGATCATCCTGACTACAAAGACGTAGATTTACTCAAACGTTTCATTTCTGAAAAAGGGAAAATCTTACCACGTCGTGTAACTGGGACTTGCGCGAAGCACCAACGTGCTTTAACCGTTGCTATTAAACGTGCACGGATTATGGGTCTTTTACCATTTACTGTACAAGACTAAGCATTTACTGACTAGAGCCGAGGCTCTAGTCTTTTTTGTTTCACGTGAAACATTCCTACTCAACTAGAGAAAGAAGAATAAATGTGGTAAAATAGATAAAGATAATTAATTAGGAGGTGGACAGTGAAAACAGAAAGAATAAAGCAGTTCATAAAACTACTAGATCGTTCATCGATGAAGTGGCCCTTATTGTTTTTTAGTGTCTTTTATCTTTCTATCATTCTAGCAACCTTTGCCTATATGCCTTGGATTGCCCTCTTGATGTTAGCATTAATGGTATTATTCATTCTACTAGGTTTTAATCACTTTGAACGCTACATGCGTTACTTGGAGCAACAGTACTCTAGCGTAGCGCCGACCCTGCACTTAGCACAAGAAGATGCCTTGTATCGAGCGCCAATCGCTGTACTAATATATAACAACAAACATGAAGTAGCATGGGTTAACCCAGAATTTCAACATCACTATGGAACACAGCAACTCTTAGGACAAAATTTGGCCAAGCTCCATTCAGGCTTAGGAGAAATTGTGAGTCAAGAAAACCCAGACAAAAACTGGCAATTGATAGAGATAAACCAAAAGCACTACCGTTATCTACATCAACCAACTTATCAGGCTATTTATTTCATTGATCAAACACCTGAACATGAAATGGTAGCACAAAGAGCTTTTGATCGCCTTGTGTTTGGATATTTATTAATTGATGAATACGATGAGTTAGTCCAACACATGGATGATAGTGAGACTTCACTCTTCGACGCCAAACTTTTGAATGGGTTGCGTGGTTGGGCTAAGCAGTATGGACTCTATCTCAAGCGTCTAGAAGATGATCGTTTTTTAGTTTTATGTAATCAAGCAGCACTAGACGTACTGGAAAAGGATAAATTCAAGGCACTTGAAGCAGTAAAAGATGGTAATGCTAATCAGTCAATTCCAGTCTCAATTAGTTTGGGTATCGCCTATTCTGAGGATACTCACTATAATGTAGATGAATTAGCAAATCAGGCCCAACTCAATGTCGAGTTAGCATTAGCCCGTGGCGGCGACCAAGCAGTGGTTCGTACATACAACGGACAAGCACGTTTCTATGGTGGTAAGTTGAACGTCAATCAGAACCGCTCGATCACACGTTCTAAAATGGTTTACCAAGCCCTACTAGCCTCTGTCGAGCAGGCTAATCGTGTGATCATTGCGGGACACAAATTCCCTGATATGGATGCTATTGCGTCAGCTTTAGGTATCCACAAAATAGTAAACCAACAAGGAAAATTTGCTAGAATTATCCTTGAACGCCAGGAGTTGTCTGAAGATGTGGCCCAGCTTCTTGAATTTCCCGCAATTAAGAATGAGGCATCCAATCTATTCATCAGCTTAGAAGAAGCGCAAGAGATTGTTGATAATCGTACTCTCATCGTCATGGTAGATCACCACAGACCTAGCTTATCTGCTGCTGGATCACTTGTGAATGATTATGAGGTGGTCATCATTGATCATCACCGCCGAAGCGAGGATTTCCCAGCTAAGCCTGTCCTAACCTTCATTGAGCCTTATGCCTCATCAACGTCAGAATTAGTTACGGAATTCTTCATCTATATGCGAAATAGACACGAAACCTTGAACAAAACAGAAGCAACAGCTCTCTTGGCTGGTATTATCGTGGATACTAATAACTTTGCTAGTCGTACAGGTGCTAGAACCTTTGATGCGGCAAGCTATCTTAAGTCTCGGGGAGCAAATGAGCATCTAATCCAGCAATTGCTTAAGGAAGACCTTCATCGACTGTTAGAGCGAAACGAAATTATCGCTCAGGCTCATTACATCAATGATGATATCATTGTGTCTAAGGCTCAAGAAGGAAAAGTTTATGACAACGTAATAGCTTCTCAGGCAGCAGATGTAATGTTAACGCTCAAGCAAGTTGAAGCATCCTTTGTCATATTTGAACGACCTGATCAAACTATTGGGATTAGCGCACGTTCCATGGGAAATCTTAATGTCCAGACCCTAATGGAAGAGATGGGTGGAGGTGGTCATTTGACGACTGCAGCTACTCAAATTAAAGATTCAAGTCTTGAGCAAGTCTATCAAGACTTACTGGAGACCATTCAACGAAATAAGGAGGAAAGTCAATGAAAGTAATCTTACTACAAGACGTCAAAAAACAAGGGAAAAAAGGTCAATTGATTGAAGTATCGGAAGGTTACGGGCGTAACTTTTTAATCAAGAACGGATTGGCTAAATTAGCTGATAATGCCGCAGTTAATCAATTAAATGCCGAGAATAAGGCTAAGGCACGTTTAGAAGCTGAGGAATTAGCCCAAGCTAAAGAACTTAAAGAAAAGTTGGAAGACGAAAAAACTGTCATTGTAATTAAAGCTAAATCAGGGGCTGATGGTCGACTATTTGGGACCATCCCATCTAAGCAAATCGCTGAAGAACTGAAGAAGCAATATGACCTCAGCATCGATAAACGTAAAATCCAACTAGAGCAGAACTTGGCTTCCTTAGGTTACCATCACGTAGAAGCTAAGCTACACCATGAGGTAACTGCTAAGCTCAATGTCCATGTTGTAGAAGCTTAATCTATATCTCTAAAGAGACTGCGCAAGCCAGTCTCTTTTTTGTTTCACGTGAAACATTCGAAGGCATCAGAGTCGAAAAATAGCATCTATCAGTTGCTATTTTTCTGTATATGAGGTAAAGTTAATAGTGGTTGTGAAACTTTTTTGTTTCACGGATAATTCACAAGAAAGAAGGCTCTCTATCCATGAATCCAGAGACATTTATTGCCCAATGCGCCGCCCATGGACTAGTGCTGAATGACCAGCAAATCGCCCAATTTGAGCGCTATTATCAACTCTTGGTTGAGTGGAATGAGAAGATGAACTTGACGGCCATCACCCAACGTGAGGAAGTCTACCTGAAACATTTTTACGACTGCTTAATGGTTCTATGGAATATGCCCTTGGATAATTATGCCCTCCAACTCTGTGATGTTGGGGCAGGTGCAGGATTTCCAAGTATCCCATTAAAAATCGCTCATCCGGAATTGCAAGTGACTATCGTCGACTCACTCCAGAAACGTCTGACTTTTATTGATCATCTGGCTCAGGAACTTGACCTAGAAGGGGTAACTTGTGTCCATGGGCGTGCGGAAGACCTAGGGCAGAACCCTGCCTATCGAGGTCAGTTTGACTTAGTAACAGCTCGGGCGGTCGCAAGCCTTAATGTTCTAGCAGAATACTGCCTTCCTTTAGTTAAGATTGGAGGTCAGTTTTTGGCATTGAAAGCACAGAAGTCAGACCAGGAGCTGGAAGAAGCAGGAGCAGCCATTCGTGTTCTAGGTGCCAAGCTAATCAAGGTAACGGAAGACCAGTTGCCAGTTGAGTCAGCAGACCGTCGTTATATTCTGATTCAAAAAACAAAAGAGACGCCTAATAAGTATCCACGCAAGGCAGGTAAACCTGCCAAAAATCCAATAAAAGCCTAGGAGGTAAGCTATGGGAAGAATGATTGCAATCGGAAATCAGAAGGGTGGCGTTGGTAAAACAACGACTACCGTCAACTTGGGTGCTGCCTTGGCTTTTCAAGGAAAGAAAGTCCTGATTATTGATATGGACTCGCAGGGGAATGCAACCAGTGGTTTGGGGATTGAACGGGCTGATGTTAAGCAAAGTGTCTACGAAGTCCTAGTTGATCAAATTGAAGCTGCGGGAGCTATCTTGCCAACTTCTCGTGAGAATCTCTGGATTTTACCGTCTACCCTCCAATTAGCAGGTGCAGAGATTGAACTTGCAACAGCAGACTACCGCGAATCAAGGCTCAAACAGGCTATTGAACCTATCAAGGCTGACTACGATTATATTTTAGTAGACTGTCCACCATCATTAGGCCAGTTATCGCTCAATGCTTTTACAGCAAGTGATACCATCTTGATTCCAGTACAGTGTGAATACTATGCCTTAGAAGGTTTGAGCCAGCTATTGAACACTATTCGCTTGGTTCAACGTACCTATAATAAGAACTTCCGAATTGAAGGTGTACTCTTGACCATGTTGGATGCTCGAACCAATTTGGGTTATGAAGTGGTTGAAGAAGTGCGTAAATATTTCCAAGAAAAAGTCTATCGGACTATTATTACGCGTAATGTCCGGCTCTCTGAAGCACCATCCTATGGTCAGTCAGTCATTGACTATGATCCAAAATCTCGTGGGGCAGAGATGTATATGGACTTAGCCAAGGAGGTGGCTGCAAATGGCTAATAAACCAAAACCTAAGCAAAAACGAAGTGGTTTGGGTCGGGGCATGGATGCCTTATTTACCCCTTTAGAAGAAACTCCATCTGAGTTCGAACAAGTTGAGGAAATCAGCTTAGAGGCTATTCGTCCTAACCCTCATCAGCCACGTAAGCATTTTAATGAAGAGGCCCTGAATGAATTGGCTGACTCCATTCGGAATAATGGCGTCTTCCAACCTATCATCGTCCGTAAGTCAGCCATCAAAGGCTATGAACTAGTAGCCGGCGAACGTCGGGTTAGAGCTAGTCGTCTAGCAGGGCTCACCACCATCCCGGCCATTGTCCGTCAACTTGATGAGCGGGTAATGATTGAGATTGCCGTCCTGGAAAACTTGCAACGGGAAGATTTGAGTCCACTGGAAGAGGCGGAAGCCTACGACATGCTCATGAATAAGTTGAATCTTACCCAGGCAGAAGTGGCTGAACGTATGGGTAAGAGCCGGCCTTATATTGCCAATTATCTACGCCTCTTAACTTTACCAGATGAAGTGAAGAAATTGGTTCAAAAAGAAGCACTATCTATGGGTCAAGCCAGAACCCTGCTGTCACTTAAGGATAAGAAGCAGTTGGTGACTCTAGCACAACGTGTCATCAAGGAACAACTAACGGTCCGACAGTTAGAAGACTTGGTACAACAACTCAATGAGAAGTCCCAAGCCAAACAAATCAAAAAGACAAAGAAAGCAGACAAAAAGCCATCATATATCTTAGCTTGCGAGCAAAAACTGCAAGAACGCTTTGGCACCATGGCCTTGATTCAACAGCGGGGTGACAAGGGTAAGATTGAGATTGAATATATGGATGAATCTGACCTCATGCGTATCCTAGATTTGCTACAAATTCAAGCCTAGGAGGAAACCATATGCAAAAAGATTATGATCTTCATGACATTATCGAGATGAAAAAGCCCCACGCCTGCCAAACCAACCGTTGGCAAATTATCCGTATGGGCATGGACATCCGAATCAAATGCTGTCACTGCGGACATATTGTGACCTTAACCCGGCGTGACTTTGAAAAACGACTTAAGAAAATTAAAGAAAAAGCGCCCGAAAAATCTAGCTAAAGAAAGAGTGAATGACATTGGCATTAACAGCCGGTATTGTAGGTCTTCCTAACGTTGGAAAATCTACCCTATTCAATGCAATTACAAAAGCAGGTGTCGAAGCGGCTAACTATCCCTTCGCTACCATCGATCCAAACGTCGGAATTGTTGAAGTTCCTGATCAACGTCTGATTGAAATTACCAAACTAGTTAAACCTAAAAAGACGGTACCAACCGCAATCGAATTTACCGATATTGCCGGGATTGTAAAAGGCGCAAGCCGTGGTGAGGGGCTGGGTAACAAGTTCTTAAGCCATATTCGCCAAGTTGACGCCATTTGTCACGTGGTCCGTTGTTTTGCCGATGGCAATATTACGCACGTTTCAGGCAAGGTAGACCCACTTTCAGATATTGAGACTATTAACCTAGAATTGATTCTGGCCGATTTGGAAACCATCGATAAGCGTATTGGACGTGTAGCCAAACTAGCTAAATCTAAAGATAAGGATGCAGTAGCGGAATTAGAGGTTCTAGAAAAGTTAAAAGCTGCGCTAGAAGACAATCAACTGGCTAACTCTGTCGACTTCTACGATGAACAACTACCTTATGTACGCAACCTCTTCCTCTTGACACGCAAAAAGATGCTTTACGTTGCCAATATTGGTGAAGATGAAGTGGTGGATCCTTCGGATAACCCATATTTAGCTCAGGTGCGCGAGCTAGCGGCTAGCCAAGGTGCAGATGTCGTACCAATTTGTGCGCGTTTGGAAGAAGAAATTGCTGAATTGGATGATGAAGAAAAAGCGGTCTTCTTAGAAGACTTTGGTTTGCAAGAATCTGGTTTGGACCGTCTTATCCAACATGTCTATAGCCTCTTAGGACTAGCCACTTACTTTACAGCTGGGGAACAAGAGGTTCGGGCATGGACCTTCAAACAGGGTATGAAAGCACCACAAGCTGCTGGGATTATTCACTCTGACTTTGAACGTGGCTTCATTCGAGCTGAGACAGTCTCTTATCAAGATTTAGTCACTTACCAAAGCATGCAAGCTGCCAAAGAGGCCGGTCGTGTACGCTCAGAAGGTAAAGAATACGTCGTACAAGATGGCGACATTATGCTGTTCCGCTTTAATGTATAGCCTATAGGAGGAAGAATCATGACTGAAGAAATTAAACAAACAGAGCAAGTAGAGACGGAAGCAGAAGTTGCAGTTGAGGAGGCTTCTGCCAGCTTAACAGAGTCAGAAATTTTTGGCCGTTTAACCAAACGCAATCAACAATACATGTTGACTTTAGACAGAAACTTAGCGGCTGCTAATCTAACCGAGTCCATTCGCCAACAAATCTACCAAGAAATGTGCGAAACCTTGGAAGAAGGCCAACAGACTGGGCAGACTGCCCGTCAATTATATGGAACGCCGACTGAATGTACGGCTGTTATCTTAGAACAACAGTTTCCTAGTGATGACGAAGGCGAGCGCTCGGCCGATTGGAAGATTGCCCTCGATGGTGGTTTGTTGTTGGGATCTGTCTTTACTTTGATTACGGGCTTCTCACTTATGAGACAAGGGCAAAATAGTGAAGCAACCATTAACAATATGGGCTTAATCACCTTAATTGTTAACTACTTAGTTGCAGGGATTGCTATGCTGATTGTGTCCAAGGTACTACCAGACATGGATGCGCCTAAAGGCAAGCGTGGCTACTTTAAATACTTCTCTGTGTCTTCTCTGGCCATGCTAGGGTGGATTGTTGCTGTCAGCATCTCGAGCGTCATCTTCCCAACGGCTATTAACCCAGTCTTTCCATATGATATCTACTTCATTATAGGGGGCTTAACCTTCCTCTTGCGCTTCTATCTCAAAAAGCGGTGGAATATTAAGGGTGGCCTTTTCTAACAAAATTGAAAGACCGATTCAGTCGTAAACTGAGTCGGTTTTTTGTATGCAAGATCTAGGAGATTAAAGTAAAGCAACAAGATTAGAATTTAAAAAGAATGAGCCTTTAGGCTTGCTCCTAAGGGGCGAAAGTGGTATTTTATTAAAAATAACTGTTGCTGAGAAGTCAAAGGAGGAAATAGAATGTCAGGTTGGGAAACAAAATTTGTACGTGAAGGATACACATTTGACGATGTCTTGCTGGTGCCAGCGCGCAGCGAGGTATTACCAAATGATGTGGATTTAAGAGTTGAGTTAGCGCCTAATCTAAAATTGAATATTCCTATTATTAGTGCCAGTATGGATACTGTGACGGATTCGACCATGGCAATCGCTATGGCCCGCCAAGGTGGACTGGGTGTCATCCATAAAAACATGTCCATTCAAGAACAGGCTGAAGAAGTTCGTAAGGTAAAACGTTCAGAAAATGGCGTCATCATCGACCCTTTCTATTTAACACCTGACAATACGATTGAGGATGCGGAAGAATTAATGAGCCGTTATCGGATTAGTGGGGTACCGATTGTAGAGAGCCTTGAAAGCCGTAAGTTAGTCGGGATTATTACCAACCGTGACCTCCGTTTCATTCCAGATTATAGCCATAAGATTGTGGAATACATGACGCATGAAAAATTGGTAACCGCTCCGGTTGGGACGACCCTAGAAGAGGCAGAAAAGATTCTTCATCAACACCGGATTGAAAAATTGCCAATCGTTGATGAGTCTGGTCGTCTATCAGGCTTAATCACCATTAAAGATATTGAGAAAGTCATTCAATTCCCTAACTCTGCCAAGGATCAACACGGTCGCCTTTTAGTTGCAGCGGCTGTAGGGATTACCAGTGATACTTTCGATCGTGCAAGTGCCCTAATTGCTGAACAAGTGGACGCTTTGGTCATCGATACTGCCCATGGCCACAGTGCTGGGGTTATCCGTAAGATTAAGGAAATTCGTGAGACCTTCCCAGATGTCACCATCATTGCTGGTAACGTGGCAACTGCTCAAGCCACTCGTGACCTCTTTGAAGTAGGGGTAGATGTCGTTAAAGTCGGGATTGGACCAGGTTCTATCTGTACCACCCGGGTTGTAGCCGGTGTTGGTGTACCTCAGTTAACTGCTATCTATGACTGTGCGACAGCTGCCAAAGAATACGGCAAAGCCATTATTGCGGATGGTGGGATTAAGTATTCAGGGGATATCGTTAAAGCCCTTGCCGCTGGCGGCCATGCGGTCATGCTAGGGAGCATGTTGGCTGGTACGGACGAGTCACCAGGCGAATTCGAAATCTACCAAGGCCGTCGATTCAAGGTTTATCGTGGTATGGGGAGCTTGGCTTCTATGGAAAAGGGGTCAAGTGACCGTTACTTCCAAGCAACTAACGAAGCCAACAAACGTGTACCTGAAGGGATTGAAGGTCGCGTTGCCTACAAGGGAAGCGTAGCAGATATTGTTTTCCAAATGATTGGAGGCCTTCGCTCAGGTATGGGCTATTGTGGAACACCAAATCTCCAAGCCCTACGTGAAGACGCGCAATTTATCCGCATGAGTGGTGCAGGTTTGATTGAGTCTCACCCACACGACGTTCAAATCACCAAAGAATCACCTAACTACTCACGCAGCTAAAGCTTTTAAATGAGATGCCCCTAGGGGCATCTTTTCTTTGTCTATAACTTTTAATAAAACTTAAGACACAAGGCATCTGGATTGATGTATAATGAAGGAGACTTGATAAGAAAGTGAGGACAGCAAGATGCGAATTTTGGTAGCAGATGACGATCGCGAAATTGTCGAATTACTCAATATTTATCTTCATAATGAAGGTTACGACGTGATTAAGGCCTACAACGGCCATCAAGCCCTCAGTTACATAAAAAATGATGTGGACCATGAAATCGGCTTAATCATCCTAGACATTATGATGCCAAAAGTCGATGGTATGCAGGTCCTAGATAAGTTACGTGCCGCAAATTATGAGACGCCCGTCTTAATGTTGAGCGCCAAAAGTTCAGATCAAGACAAGATTCAAGGACTGACCAGTGGGGCTGATGACTATGTCACCAAGCCATTCAACCCATTAGAAATTATTGCGCGGGTCAAATCCATCTTGCGTCGCCAGTCCACCTACCAGAAGGAAGCGGCCGAGCCAGATGTCATTGAGATTGGCCCTTTAATTATTCGACGCGCTTCCCACGAAGTAAAGACCTTAACGGATAAGGACATTCAGCTGACGGCTTTAGAATTTGGTATTCTCTATCTTTTGGCTAGCCATCCCAACCAAGTCTTTAGTGCCGAAGAAATATTTGAAGCCGTTTGGAACCAAGAAAGTATTGTATCAGCCAAGACGGTTATGGTCCATGTCAGCCATTTGCGGGATAAGATTGAAGCGGCCACAGAAGGTGAACGTGTCATTCAAACCGTATGGGGAGTAGGTTATAAGATTGAAGGATAAGGATAAAAAATCGCCTCAACAACTCAGCATGCGCTTGACGCGAAGCGAGCGGAGCGAACTCATCGTAGAGGCCATTATTACCATGAGTTTAATCTTCTTACTCTATCTCAGCGCTCTCTTGATCTATCGCCAAGCCATTGATTATAAATTAAACTTCTTTGGCCTAGATACCACGCTACGCCATATGCTAGGCTTAACACGCCAGCAAATTATTGTCTCTGTTTATATTTTTTCTCTTGCCTCCTGTGTGGTTGCGGTGATTGTCACCAATTGGCGAGTTAAGCGACGCATTAATCAAATGAAGTTAGCCCATATTCTGGACTATCTTAAGTACATCGCTCAGGGGCATTATGAGATTCGTATTCCTCAGACTGACTTAGGTGAGATGGATGAAGTTGTCAGTTCAATCAACCATTTGGTAGATAGCACGGTTAAGGCTATTGAAGAAGAACGGAAGATTGAAAAGTCCAAGGATGAGCTCATTACTAATATTGGGCATGATATCCGTACGCCTTTGACTTCTGTCATAGGTTACCTAGGTTTGATTGAGAACCAACAGTATCATAGTCAGGAAGAACTAGCCCGTTATGCCCATGTTGCTTATCGAAAGGCTCAGCAGATGCAAAGCTTGGTTCATGACCTCTTTACTTATACAGCCACTCGTCAGACGACAACGGAAATCAGACCAGTTCAGGTTCAGGTACTACGTTTCATGGAGCAGTTAGTGGCTGACTTCGAACTCAATGCCAGAGAAAAAGCCATTGAACTACGCTTGGATATCCGGCCGCAGAACTTGCTTGCTAGCTTTGATGTCGATAAAATGGCGCGAGTTTTCCATAACCTTTTATCCAACGCACTAAAATATGGTGCTGGCGCACATTATATTGAATTATTAGCCTATCAAGAGAATGACTATATTTATTTTAAAGTTAAAAACGACGGACAAGCGCTTGATAAGACTGAATTAGAAGATATTTTTCAAAGAAGCTATCGGGCTGATCAGTCACGTAGCGCTAACCAACCTGGAACAGGCTTAGGATTAGCAATCGTCCGTAATATCGTCGAACTTCACCATGGCCGTGTTTATGCCACGGTAGAAGGAAAAGAAACAATTTTTACTATTGAAATCCCCCAAAAATCCCCCAAATAATAAGGTGTACTATGAAAAAACGTAATTTCTTCCTAGTCTTTTTCAGTCTGTGGATAGGGCTACAGGTTTTAGCCACAACTGCTATTCAAGCAGTTGGGACAGAGCCGAATCTCAACGCTCAGTCTGCGATTGCGGTAGATGCTGCTAGTGGGCAAATTTTATATCAGAAGAATTCAATGGCGCTATTGGAAGTAGGAAATTTGACCAAGCTACTTAGTTTGCTGATCATCTATGATGCGCTAGACCAAGAGAGCATTCATTTAGATGATCGTGTGACCCTATCTGATGAGGCTTATGCCCTGAGTCAGAATTATGAATTGTCCAATGTACCCTTACGACAAGACTTGGATTACTCTGTCGCCGAACTTTTAGAGGCGGTGGAAATTGGCTCTGCTAACGGGGCTCTCCTAGCCCTAGCCGAATATACAGCCGGAAGCAAAGAAGCTTTCCAAAACTTAATGCAAGCCAAGGTTCAATCCATATTAGCGGATTCAGATAAGATTGATGAGGTTGACCGAGCAGAGTGGCAAGCCCTAGTTCCTGAGCTTGTTAATCTAACGGGCCTTGTAGAACAAGAAGAAGGAGTGGCAAGCAAGCAGCAGAATAAGCTCAATGCTATCATTCTAGCAGCTATAAGCTACCAATTAGTCAGTCGCCATCCTGAACTGTTAGATAATACCAAAATAGATGCTAAGCTCTTCCGCCAAGGGACTGATGATCAGTTTGAGATGCATAACAGCAACCAAATGTTAGCCGGCCAGGCCTATGAATATGACCAAGTTGATGGGCTGCTAAGTGCCGCGACAGTTCATGATGGCTATGGAACGGTCCAGACCATGGCGCGCGATAATTTTCGCGTTATTGTCCTCACATTAGGAAATAGCGATTCAGCTCAAAGCTATCATGATAGTAAGAAACTGTTAGATTATGTATATGGGACCTATCAGCTTAAACGCCTTATCTCTACAGGAGATTCGGTCATGCAACTTACTCAATTGCTAGCACTCGATGGTGAACCTGAACAAGTGAAGGCCTATTATGGCGAAAACTTAGACCTTGCGATTCCTATCGTTGATACCACGCCTCGCATTGATTATCTCTTTGAGCCAGATTCTAACCTGGTGACAGCCATTGACAACGGTTGGAATATTCAGGCGCCGCAAGCAGGAGGTCAGTCAATCGGGCAGGTGCAGGCTTCGATTAAGCAACATGCAATGCAGTTCCTTCCTACAAGTAAGACCAATCGTGTCAGTGTTAAGCTCAGCCATGACATTAAGGAAGCAGGTGTCATGGCGAAATTCTGGCGAGGGCTTGGCCGTTTCTTCAGTGGCCTAGCAGAAGGAATTCGGCAGTTCTTTACCAGACTATTCAATTAATTTTGAAGGGGAAGCTGCAGGGCTTCCCCTTTAATATATTGAATAGGCAATATATTGTGGTAACGACACAGTGGCTTAAACAATAAAATAAAGAGAATAGCCATATGGAGCCAAAGGCAAAGTAGTTAAGAAAAAAAGAATTACAGCACTATATTTAGGGAAGACTAAAAATTAAAACTACTAGATATAGTAGGTGGAGAAAAAGTTAATAAAAGGCGAAAAAAATGTAGGGAAAGTATTGACGAAAAGAAGGATTCGTGCTAATATATAGAAGTTGTCACGTGGTGGCAACAAGCACATTGAAAACTAAAC